>CESD01099305.1_pt1 | contig 15719 bp, 15 predicted proteins | sample 531191 | NCBI WGS metagenome assembly CESD01 (sample SAMEA2622021, study PRJEB7988) | marine metagenome | biome: marine biome (ENVO:00000447); feature: deep chlorophyll maximum layer (ENVO:xxxxxxxx); material: "saline water (ENVO:00002010), including plankton (ENVO:xxxxxxxx)" | depth 188 m
TTTAAAACCATCTTAAAACTTAGGCAGTGTTTAAGTTGAAAAATAACAAAATCACAACTCACACCAATTAAGATGATTATGGAATAATACCACAATTTTCAAAAATGCAATAATTTAAGAAACACACCTGAAACAATTTTGAAACAAACACTTGTAAAAGGTAACAATCAGGGTTATATTTACTAAGTTCTTTCTTATTGAAGAATTTATTTCTAGGTTTTAATATATATATAATATAAAGGATTGATAAACTAATTGTTAAGGGAAATTAAATTATGACCTTCCGGGATATTTTAGCTAGCATTTACACGAATTATGTTTTTAGAAGATTTTTATTTTTTTTACTTATCATTTGGATAGCCAGTACAGCGATATTTTTAATACCAAGACTATCCGGTCAAGATCCTGTGAAAGAGAAGTTGTTACTAGAAGCCCAAAGAGGTGGGCACATGCAGGCCGGCTTAGAGGAGATGGCAGCTGAATATTCCAGAAAGTTTGGTTTAGATAAGCCGTTAATAGTTCAGTATGGTAACTATATGGCAGATTTGGTTAGGTTTGATTTTGGACCATCAATTGCTTACTTTCCAAAGTCTGTTAATTCATTAATTGGTGATTCGGTTATTTGGACATTTGGATTGCTGGCAGTTTGTACATTTATTGCATTCTTTGTAGGTACAATAGCTGGTGCCCTATTGGGTTGGCCTAAGTCGCCTAATTTCCTCCAATATATATTCATGCCTATACTTACACTGGCTGCAATACCTTATTATCTGCTTGCCCTTGTGTTGATTTATATCTTTGCATTTAATCTTGACTGGTTTCCGCTTTTTGGTGGATATGCAGTCGCCACATTACCAGAGTGGAGTTTTCGTTTTACATTTGATGTAATTCATCATGCTATATTGCCTGCATCCTCAATTGTTCTTGCCTCTTTAGGTTTTTGGGCTCTTGGGATGAGAGGAATGATGGTTACTAACCAAGGTGAAGACTTTATGATCGCCGCAGAAGCAAAAGGGTTGAGAAGTATTAGGCTATTCTTTAACTACGCTGTTAGAAATGCAGTGCTTCCACAAACTACAGCATTGGCATTATCTCTTGGTACAGTGTTTACTGGATCTGTATTAGTAGAAGTTATTTTTAGATACCCAGGACTAGGAAATACTCTTTATCAGGCAATTAAATTGAACGATTTCTTTGTTATTAGAGGCATGATATTTATTGTAATTGTGACCTTGGGGCTAGCTACTTTTATTATAGATGTAACATATCCTTTGCTAGACCCAAGAGTTAGTTATAAGAAAGGAAGTTAAATTATGGCCACTGCTACTACAAAAGTTACTAAAGATTTAACCAAAAAGTCTTTTAAAAGAAGGCTAGAAGATTTTGCTAGGTATATTAGAAGAAATCCATCCTTAGGTGTAGGCATAGCGTTATTAGCATCGCTCCTGCTTTTTGTAGTAATTGGCTACGCAACTTATGAAGTGGAAAGGTTTAGGCCATTAAGTGGAGGCCCAGACTTGGCTCCTTTTGAGCCTGATCCATATAATCCAGGCACAAGAGATGGAGGATATATATTAGGAACTGATAGGCAGGGTAGAGATGTAATGTCAGTTATGATTGCCGGAATACCTCTAACTTTACAGATAGGTTTGATAGCAGGGCTGATTGGTATTAGCGTTGGAACTGTTCTTGCGTTTATTGCTGCTTATTATGGAGGATGGGTTGATCAGGTTATTAGTACAATAGTAGACGTAGGGTTGACTATACCAGGAATCCTAATCCTAATTGTTATTGCTGTAAATATACAAAGCGGACTAAGTGTTCAGCAGATGGGTCTAGCAGTATCGGCAGTTGCTTGGGTTTGGCCTGCAAGAACAATTAGAGCTCAAGTTCTTGTGATGAGGGAGCAGTTATATGTTGAAATAGCAAGACTTAGTGGTACTAGCGGATTCTCCATTATGTTTAAAGAAATGTTGCCCAATTTAGCGCCATATATTGGTGCATCTTTAGTTGGATCTGTAGCTTCAGCAATTTTAGCATCAGTAGGCCTTGAGGCGCTTGGTTTAGGTCCTTTTGATAGTCCGACTCTTGGAATGACTATTTACTGGAATATTCAGTTCTCATCTATCCTTCACGGAATGTGGTGGTGGTTCGGTCCACCAATATTAGTTTTAGCAATGATATTTGTTGGTTTATTTTTAATAACTGCAGGTTTGGATGAATGGTCAAACCCTAGATTAAGGAAAAGAGTATGACAACTGCTAATAAAGTTAAGTCTAACCCCTCTAAATCTAAATTAGGGATAGATGTAAAAGATCTAAAGGTTCATTATGATACTCCTGATGGAGTTGTAAAGGCCGTGGATGGAGTTAGTTTTTCATTAAGGCAAGGCGAAAGAATGGCGCTAGTAGGTGAATCTGGGAGTGGAAAAAGTACATTAGCTATGGCTTTAATGAGGCTTACTAGGGCTCCTGGAAGAATTGCTGGTGGGCAAGTAATAGTTGGTGGTCGAGATATGCTAGATTTGGATGAAGAAGAGATGAGGCTGCAAAGACTCAATGAAGTTGCCTTAGTACCTCAAGGAGCTATGAATTCACTAAATCCTGTAATGAAAATAAAGAATCAATTACTTGACGGATTATATGATCATCAAGTGAGTGGCGATGAAAAAATGTCTAAAGAGCAACAAGTTGAAATTGTTGAGAAACTTTTGATAGCCGTAGATTTGGTCCCTTCAGTTGCTGAAATGTACCCTCACGAATTGAGCGGAGGAATGAAGCAGAGAGTGGCAATAGCAATAGCTACCTCAATGGAACCAAGAGTTATAGTTGCAGATGAACCTACAAGTGCATTAGATGTAGTTGTGCAAAGAAATGTAATGCAGACCTTAGGAAGGCTGCAGGAAGGTTTGCATGCATCTATTATATTAATTGGTCATGACATGGGCTTAGTTGCTCAATTTTCCGACCATGTTGGAGTTATGTATGCCGGAAGGCTTGTTGAGGTTGGTCCTGTAAAAACAGTATTTAAATCGCCAAAACATCCATATACAAGACTTCTCATAAAGAGTCTTCCTACATTAAGCAATAAGAAAGATTTCATAGGAATTCCAGGTCTTCCTGCAACCCTTTTAAATCTTCCTGAAGGTTGTGCTTTTTGCTTACGAATAGGAAAGACTAACCCCAATGTAATTCCATGGGTTAATGTAGCAAAAGACCATTTTATTCAAGATTGTAAAAACTGTTCTAGTTACGGGAAGTAATTAATTAGGAGAAAAAATGCCAGCAGTATTAGAAGCAAAAAATGTAACAAAAGTATTCGGAGGCGGATTTCTTAGCCGAGAAGAAGAAAATGTTGCAGTAAATGATATCTCTATGAGTTTAGATCAGAAAAACCCAAAGATTGTAGCTGTTGCAGGTGAGTCCGGAAGTGGAAAAACAACATTGGCTAGATTATTACTCGGAATTGCCGCTCCAACAAGTGGATCAGTAGAGTATGATGGGAAAGACCTAACAGAAATCTCTAGAAAAGAAAGAAGAGAATTTAGAAGAGAGGTTCAACCTATTTTTCAGGACCCTTATGGCTCTTATAATCCTTTTTACAAAGTTGATCATGTCCTCTTCAGTCCTGTTAAAAACTTTAAAATGGCACAGAGTAGAGATGAAGCAGTTCATATGGTTAACCAAGCCCTAGAAATGGTTGGCTTGGTTCCTGAAGAAACATTAGGAAGACTTCCTCACCAGTTAAGTGGTGGTCAAAGGCAACGTGTTATGGTTGCTAGGGCTCTTCTTTTAAAACCAAGGGTAATATTGGCTGATGAGCCTGTATCTGCTGTTGATGCATCATTGCGAGCAACTATTTTGGATGCTGTTTCTAGGTTAAACAAAGAATTGGGCATTGCTGTTGTTTATGTTACTCATGACTTAACTACTGCCTATCAGATTAGCGATGAAATTATGATTCTTTATAAAGGGAATTTGGTGGAGGCTGGTAGTGTTGAAACAGTAATTAAAAAACCTGCCCATCCTTACACACAATTGCTTATTGATTCTATACCTGAAGCTGACCCAAATAAAAGGTGGGGAAAATTAGATATGAAAAAGACTCAGGAAAAAATTGTAACAGCACCTTCTGTGGGATGGAGAAGTTAATAACCAATATACATTGGAACCAATTCCGCTTAATTACTGCTAGTTTTTATTTCTAGTGACTTCCCGAAAAGAAAAAGCAGTTTTAGTTTTAGATATTGGCACATCATTTGTAAAAATTGGTTTATTTGATTTAGGTGCAAATCCAATTAAAAGTTGTCAGATAAAGTTTGAGCATTGGATGACAATAAAGACGGATGGCACCTATACATTTAATGCCTTGGAATCTTCTCAAATTATTGAGAGAGGACTTGATGAATTGCTTTTAAAAGGATCAGAGTATGAAATTGTTGCCTTTTCAACTGACACAATGGCAAGTACAGTAGTTGGCCTTGATAAGAACAGCACCCCTATAACAGATGTATTTACATATGCAGATACTAGGCCATATAAGCAACTTTCAAAACTTAAAGAAGGCGTTAATCAGAAAGTTTTTTATGATGATACTGGTTGTCCAATGCATACTTCTTATATTCCTTCAAGAATTATTTGGTTTAAAGAGAAATATTCAGATTTGGATAAAAAGGTTGATTTATGGACTGATTTTTCTAATTACCTACTAAGAAAATGGATGCAAAATAAAGATATTGATATAAGTTATTCAGTTGCAAGTTGGACAGGATTGTTGGATAGAAAAAAATTAATTTGGTATTCGCCTGGGTTAAATTTTATTGGCTTAAAAGAGAATAATCTTCCTAATTTAAGTCCTTATACAAAAAACATAAAAGGACTGAACAGTAAATATTCAAAAAGATGGCCTAGTTTATCTAATGTGCCATTTTTTTTACCTGTAGGTGATGGAGCTTCGTCTAACATAGGTGTTGGGTGTAATTCTGAAAACAAGATAGCCTTATCTATTGGAACGACTGGAGCGCTAAGGGTGCTAACTAATAAAACAAAAATTAATATCCCACAAGGCTTATGGAATTATAGGTTAGGGGAAAATCATAGTCTTTTAGGAGGTGCTTTTTCAGAAGGTGGTAATGTGGGATTATGGTTGAAAAAATTAATGAATATTCAGTCTGATGTAGGTGAAAACTTAATTGAAGAAATTGGTACAAGCGAATCTAATCTAGAGTTAGAAAATACTCTATTAAGATCTAAACCTGATGCCCACGGCTTAACTGTTTTGCCTTTTTTGGCAGGGGAAAGGGCAGTAGGATGGGCTGAAAATGCTACGGGCACATTAACAGGACTTAGATTATCTACTACTAAATCAGAAATTTACCAGGCTTTTCTGGAATCTATAGCATATAGATTTGGTTTAGTTTCAAAAAGACTAATGACTTTACTTCAAGAAGAATGTTTAGTTGTTGCCTCTGGGGGAGCAGTTCAATCTTCAAAATATTGGCTACAAATGTTATCAGACGTTTTAGGTATGCGAGTTGGTGTATCAAATGTACAAGAGGACACAGGCAGAGGAACTGCAATTCTAGCATTAAACGCTATGGGATTATCAAGTTCATTTGATGATTTTGATTTTGAGGTAACCAAATTTTATGATCCAAATGAAAAGAAAATGATCATATATCAGAATGCAATGAATAGACAGGAAGACCTCTATTCAAAAATTTTCAATTAACTTTTTTTATAGAATGACCACCGAATTGATTCCTAAGTGAAGCCAATATCTTAAACCCAAAAGAATCATTATTTCTTGAGTAGAACCTTGAATAAAGTGAGGATGTTATTGCGTGAGTTGGAACATCTAAATCTATTCCTTCTTTTATAGTCCATCTGCCTTCCCCTGAATCTTCAACATAAGGTGCAACGCTAGATAACTCAGAATCTTCTTGTAAAGCATTATTTAGTAGATCTAAAAGCCATGATCTAACCACACTCCCATGCTGCCATAGAGATGTTATTTGAGTTAAATTAAGATTAAATTCTTTTTTTTCATGTAATATTTCAATTCCTTCAGCCATTGACTGCATCATCCCATATTCAATTCCATTGTGTATCATTTTCACAAAGTGTCCAGATCCACTTGGGCCCATATATCCGTAGCCTTTTCCGTCAGTTGAAAGTGATTTAAAAATACTTTCACAGTATTTATAAGCATCTTTATCTCCTCCTACCATCAAGCAATATCCTTCTTTTTCACCCCATATTCCCCCACTAGTGCCTGAATCAAGAAGGTAAATATCCTTCTTAGATAGTTCTGAAGATATTTCTAAAGACTCTTTGTAATAAGAATTTCCTCCATCTATAATTATGTCACTATTATTTAATATCAAACTTAATTTGTTAATAGTTGATTTTGTGGGTTCTCCAGAAGGAACCATAACCCATATTACTTTCCTAGAACTATTTCTAAGTTTATCTGTTATTTCATCTAGAGATTTTAATTCTTCTATTTGATTACTTTTGTATTTTTTAGTATCCCAACTTGAATCATAACCAAAAACAGTATGACCATCTTTCATAAGCCTTTTTGATATACCTAACCCCATCTTTCCTAGTCCTATTACTGCAATTTCCACTATTACTCCTTTATTTTATTTATAAGATTTTCAAAAGGATCCTTATTATTTGAATCAATGTTAACTAAATAAGTGTTTATCTCAAGATCTATCAAAGCATAAAGATCTCCTAGCATTTGAGCTTTAAACGTGTCACTCAAGTCTCTATAATTATTTTTGTTGTTGTATGAATTAATTAAATTTTCGTCATAAAAAAATATAGACCATACATCTTTAGGGCCACCTTTTTGTAGTTGACCAACCGAATGTAAGTATCGTGGCCCAAATCCAGCAATTGACCTTATGCCATGAGAAAAACTTAATTTTTCTTTTAATCTATCCAATGAACCATTAATTTTTTTTGTTTCATTTAAATATAAATTTATGTATAAAACTCGATTTGTTTTATTTTCATTTATTATATTATTAATATCAGATCTAGAATAAGGAATAGTTACTTTTCTTATTTCTTTATGTTTTTTAAGTATGTTTTCAGTATTTATTTTAGATCTTGTTACATCAGGCTCATCGAATGGAAAAATAGACATGTATTTGCATAATATTGATACTGCTGTCTGCCATATAAACATATCTTCTAATATTGTCTTTTTATTAAAACTTATAATTAATTCATCTGTATTAGTGCTAGTATATTTTTTTTCAGAATTATTGTTTATTGATATTTTAGGATAACCAATATTACTGTCATTATTAATTATTGGGGTTATACCTTTTCCGTTTTTGCCTGTTGATTCAGCAATTATTTGTTCTAACCAAATACCCATTTGGCTGATTTCTTCGGGTATTTCTAAGTTTAAAACCCCGTTATGATTATCGTAAGAATTTTTTAATACAGAAGTAAGAAGGGTACATTTTTTTTTAATTTGGTTTAAATTCCAAAGGGAATTATTTTCAAGATAAGTTAATATTTCATTCATAAAGGTTGCAGGAAAAACTCCAAATGGAGTGGCAGATGAAAACCTTCCACCTATATTTTTGGGTGTATTAATTACTTTCAAAAAATTATTTTTGATAGCAAATTTATCTAAAGAATTTTTAGCATCAGTAAGTACAATAAATCTATCCCGGTAATCAGATTCCCCTTCTTCAGAAAGTTCTTTGATGAAAAAATCCATCACTTTATTTGTCTCTAATGTTGTTCCAGATTTACTCATAAAAACAAAAAGAGTTTTGGGCAAATCTATTTTCTCTCGAACTACCGAGATATCCTTTGGATTTGTACTATCCAGGAAAATAAGTTGATATTTGCTCTTTAAAGATATTTGATTTAACACTTTGCCCGTTTGAATGCTGCCGCCCATCCCAATAAAAACAACTGAAGAAGGATTCGAATTTTTGACTACTTCATCAAATGTGCTTTTGCATAATCTTATTGATTCTTTTATGAGCGTTGGAGTTTTAATCCAACCTAGTCTTTCTTGATAAGAAAGAGGGTGTTCTATCCAGATATTTTTTGAAGCATAAAGACTTGATATGTCCTTTTCAATGTCATTTAGCAAGGCAAGATCATTATGCTTTAATTTATAATCTGACATACCTTATGAATGATCAGTAATTTTATTATTTATTTCATTCAAAAGACTATCAAAAGCTTCTTCAAAAAGCCTTATTCCGTCACTTAACAATTCATCAGTAATATTTTTTAATTCGTCATTGCTAAGAGCATTTATAATTATTTCTTCGTGATATTTTGTATCAGAATTAAGTAAATCCTTGTATTGAATATTATTTGAGATAATTTCTTCATATACATTTTCTGGAACAGTATTTACAGTTTCTGGCCCTATCAGTTTATTAACGTATAGAAGTTTTTCATAATTAGGGTTTTTAACTGAAGTAGAAGCCCAAAGAAGCCTTTGTTTGTTGGCCCCATTATTTTCTAATTGACCAAAAGATTCCTCTGAGAATATTTTTTTATAATCTTGATAAGCAAGAATTGCATTTGATATAGCAACTTTTCCTTGAGATTTTTCATTTATAACTATATCCGCAGATGTGTCTATCCTGCTAATAAAGAAAGAAGCCACAGAATTTACTTTATTCATTTGGTCTGGAGATAACTTATAAAGCCCATTTATATATGCTTTTGCAGCCTTTTTATACATAGACCTTGAAAACAATAAGGTCACATTTACATTTATTCCTAAACCAATAAGATGTTCTATTACAGGCATTCCAGCTTCTGTGCCAGGTACCTTAATCATCACATTGGGTTGATTAATAGATTCATGAAGATAAATCCCTTCTCTAATGCTCTTTTTAGTATCATTAGCAAATTTAGGATCTATTTCTATGCTTACAAATCCGTCCTTACCTTCAGTTTTTTTATAAACCGTTCTCAGTAATTTACAGGCATCAGATATGTCTTTTATAGACAAATCTTGGAAAATACTTTTTGCATTGGGATCTAAATTGGTTAAAGATTTAATATCTTTGTCATAAGTATTTTCAGAAGAGAGTGCTTTTTGAAATATGGCAGGATTAGATGTAATGCCTGAAATCCCTTCTGATATCATAGAACTTAGTTTTCCAGAATTAATCATTCCTCTAGAAATAGAGTCTAACCAAACAGATTGGCCCAATTCATTAATTTTTTGTATTTGTGAATTCAATTATAACTCTTCTGAATTTTCAATATTTATAACTTTATTTAGTCTTCTAGTATATTTTTCGTCAGTCAGGAATTTAGCATTTAAAAATTCTAATACTAAGTTTTCTACAATATTGTGATCTACAATTATTGCTCCAAGGCATAAGACATTCATGTCGTCATGCTCAACCCCTTGTCTTGCTAAATATTCTGTATGGCATAATCCTGCTCTAACCCCTTTCACCTTATTTGCAGTTATTACTGCACCAATTCCACTCATACAAGAAATGATTCCTCTATCTGCCTTTTTCTCTGCAACCATTTTTGCAACCGGAAAGCAAAAATCAGGATAGTCATCAGTTGAATTAAATTCATACGCACCCATATCAACTACTTCATGATTTAGAGATTTTAAAAAAGTAATCAATTTATCTTTTAGTTCAAATCCACCATGATCACCGCCTATAGCTATTTTCATTAGAATATTACCTTTCCAGTATTTTTTTACATACGTTAAGTATATTTTCTACTGAAAACCCTTTTTTTTCTAGTACGATATTACCTGGGGCGGATGATCCGAATTCATCTATTCCAATGGAGATGCCATTATCACCAATATATTTTTGCCATCCCAATGTTGCTCCTGCTTCAACTGAGACTCTCTTTTTCATTTCATGAGGAAGCACTTTGTTTTTATATTCATCCGATTGCATTTCAAATAATTCCCAGCAAGGCATAGAAACAACCCTAGAAGTGATATTAATTTTATTTAACTCTTTTTGAGTTTCTAAGCATAGTTCAACCTCAGATCCAGTCCCTATAAGGATAATGTCTTGAGTTTCTTCTAAATTGCCTGATAATACGTAACCTCCCTTATTAGATTCAGAAGTATCATTATTGTTTAAGGTAGCAACACCTTGCCTAGTTAATGCAAATACAGAAGGCTTATTAGTATTCTTTAGGGATTCCTCAAAGCACTTTAATGTTTCAAAATAATCTGCTGGCCTAAATACTAATAAATTTGGTATCAGTCTTAGAGACATTAATTGAGAAATTGGCTGATGAGTTGGCCCATCTTCACCTAAACCAATTGAGTCGTGAGTTAAAATATATAAAACTTGAAGTTCACTTAATGCTGATAGCCTAATTGAATTCCTCATATAATCAGAAAAAATTAGGAAAGTGCCTGCAAATGGAATAAATCCTGACAATGCAAGCCCATTACTTATACCACCCATTGCATGTTCTCTGACTCCGTAATGCATATTAACCCCAGAAAAATTACTAGAATTTATAGAAGTGGAAGAGTTAATATATGTTTTTGTTGATCCAGCTAAATCAGCAGAACCCCCAATAAATAAATTTGAATCTTGGCTTAACTTGTTTAGAACTATTCCTGACGAATCTCTTGTAGAAATATTTTCTTTTACATTTGAAGATTTAAGTTCTTCAAAAGATTTTGAGAAATCATGAGAATGATCTATATTAATTGCAGTCTTTAGGCGCCCGATTCCTTTATCTGAATATTCAAAACTTGAAATCTTTTTATTTACAAATTCTTCGAAATATTTATATACATCATCCGGTATATCAAATGGATCGTTAGTCCAATTTAATTCTTTTCTTGTTAATTCAACTTCTTCCTCTCCTAAAGCCTCACCATGCGCTTTCTCAGTTCCAGATTTATTAGGACTTCCGTGACCAATTTTAGTATTTAATATAATTAGAGAGGGTAAATCAGATTCTTTAGCCAAATCAATTGATTCTGATATTTTATAAATATCTTCCCCTTGAATATTTTCAATTACATTCCATCCATAAGATTGAAATCGCTTAGCAACATCTTCTTTGAATGCTAAATCTGTAGAACCTTCAATGGAGATATTGTTAGAATCATAAAAATATATAATATTATTTAACTTTAGGGTCCCTGCTATTGAAGCTGCTTCTGAAGATATGCCTTCCATAAGATCTCCGTCAGAGACTATAGAATAAATTGTAGTTGGTAAGTGCTCTAAGTCATTTATACTTTCTTTTCTTTTTGAAGCTATTGCCATACCAACTCCGTTTGCAAATCCTTGACCTAAAGGACCTGTAGTAGCTTCCACTCCATCTGTTAATCCATACTCTGGGTGACCAGGCGTTATACTTTCATATTGCCTGAAATTTTTTATATCGTTAATTGAAATTTTGTAGCCAGTTAAATGAAGTATTGAGTAAAGAAGGGCAGAGGCGTGGCCTGCAGATAAAATAAACTTATCACGATCTGGCCATTTAGGTTTGTTTGGATTAAACCTTAAGTGATCCCTCCATAAAACAAATGTTAATGGGGCTAAACTCATTGGTGCGCCAGGATGGCCAGAATTTGCTTTTTGAACCATATCAATTGATAAAAAGCGGATGGCATTTATGCATTTTTTTTCAATATCAGTAATGATCATTGCCCTATTGTTCCTGTCTCTAATACATATAAAGATGTGGATGCAGTTATGTACAATAAAGAGTTATTTTCTCCTCCAAATGTACAATTTGCAACTCGTTCAGGAATATTTATATGTCCAATGAAATTTCCAGAACTTTCATATATATGAATTTTATGGCCATAAGGATCACAAATAAATAAATTTCCATCGATATCTGTTGTCATTCCGTCAGGAAATCCTTCTTCTATATCGCAAAAAATAATCTCATTGCTTAAATTGCCATTATTATCTAAATCGTATCTTTTAACATGATGTGGCTTATTAAAATCTATGTTTCCTGGTTCCGCTGCTCCGCTGTCTGCAACATAAAGATATTTTTCATCAGGGGAAAAAACTATTCCATTAGGCTTGTCAAAGTTATCTAAAATTTTTGAAACTGTACCATTATCATCCACCTTGTATACATAATTTCCACCTATCTCGCTTTCAGATTTCTTTCCTTCTTCATTTGTTAATATTCCGTATGGAGGATCGGTAAACCATATAGAATTATCGCTTTTAACAACTACGTCGTTAGGAGAGTTAAACTTTTTGCCTTCAAAGTTATCAGCAATTACTGTTAAATTTCCATTATCTTCCTCTCTAACAATGCACCTATTTTCATGTTGGCAACTAATCAGTCTTTGTAAATTATCTAGACAATTTCCATTATTAAAACTTGAAGGTGACCTAAAAGTACTTACAGATTCTATTTTAGAATCATAAATTAGCATCTTATTGCTTCTAACATCACTCCATACTAGAGAAGATAAATTGTTTATCCATGCGGGTCCTTCTGCCCAAATAGTTCCAGAGTATAACTTTATTAATTCATCATTAGGTATTAATTTAGAAAATTTATTATGCATATTTATTTCCTATTTCTATAGTCCTGAGAAACGATTGCAAATTCATTTACCATTTTTGTATCTTGAAGCCTTGATTGTATAGCCTCTCTTATTTGCGGGTTGAATACTAATTGTTCACTAATATTGCTTGCGCGCGTAGTAATAATTGTTGGTAATCCGTTGTTGTGTCTATTTACTATGATTTGATATATTTTTTCTTCTGACCAGTTGCTATTAACTTGTGAGCCTAAATCATCTATTATCAAGAATGGGCATTCAATTAGAAAAGATAAATACCCTTCAGTTTGGTTATTGTAGTTATTAAAATTTCTTAATTTTTCTAATATATTTGGTATAAAACCAAAGTAGACAGGCTTTAATGATTTGATTCTTTTTTCAGCTATTGCTACCGAAAGATGAGTTTTTCCTACTCCAGTTGGTCCTGTAAAAAGTAGCCATCCATCTGGGTTTTCAAAATATGCTTTTGATATTTCTAAGGCCTCTACGAGATTTGAATCTGCCTGATTAGTTTTAAATGTCCCAAAAGTCATCCTTTTAAGCATGGAAGGTGTCAGGTCTCCAAGATCTTGTGAACTAGTGATGCTCTCCTTCTGCCGACTTATAACTTCATCTTTAACACACTCGCAAAGAATATAATTTACCGAATTTATATTCTGATCTAAAGGAGATATCCAGTGCAAATCATCACATATAGAGCAATTAATCAAGGCCTGATTTTCTTGATTTTCTTTCTTTTTGCTTCCTTCTGACTTCCTGGAGGTATTCTTTTGACCTGAAGTAATTATCTGTTGCTGAATTTTTTGGAGTTCCTTGCTTAGTTCTTTCATAATATTCTTTTTGCCTCTTAGTTTTATCTAACCAATTTTTCCAGCCTAGTTTCCAGCTACCTTTTCTATTTGTTTTAAGTTTTCTTTTACCACTCCAATAGTACTCGAATTTCTTAGCTTCATCTACAATATTTATCGATTCATAATCTTTTTCAATATCTTTTATGAAATTATCATCCGCATCAGAAATAGTTACTTCATTTAATCTACCAAGAATAACGAGCCACTCTGGATATTTTTGTTCCCACATCTCGCCCTGTATAGGTTTCATTATTTTTAATTAGTGGATTGTTTTTTTATTGACCTAAACCTTGCATATTGATCTTGAACAACTAGGTCCACATTTCCTATTGGACCATTTCTGTGTTTTGCAACAATTAGTTCTGAAATACCTCTAGGATATGCCTCTCCTGCGGATTTAGACCTAAGCCACTCTTCTTCAGAGATATATTTCTCTTCTCTGTGTATAAATGCAACAATATCAGCATCTTGCTCAATACTTCCGCTTTCTCTTAAATCAGACAAAACTGGTCTATGACTTTGCCTCTGCTCAATAGATCTGCTCAGTTGAGAAATTGCTATTACTGGCACATTTAAATCTCTCGCCATGCCCTTTAATGATCTTGATATTTTGCTAACCTCTTGCGCTCTATTATTATCGTTCATATTCCTTCCTCCATAGATTAACTGCATATAATCAACCACTATAAAATCTAGACCTCGTTCTTTTTGGAGCCTTTTAGCTTTTGCTCTCATTTCTGTAACAGTCTGAAAAGGGGTATCATCAATAGATATATCAAGGTCTGAAAGCCTACCAATTGCCTCTAATATTCTTTCATCTTCAGTATCTGTTGTGAGTCTCTGCCTTATTCGGTTCGTTTCAATCAGCGCTTCTGATGACAGTAGTCTCATTGCAATCTGATCTCTTCCCATTTCAAGACTGAATATAGCAACTTTATGACCTCCTCCTGCAACATTTCTGGCTATGTTTAGCCCTAGTGTGCTTTTTCCAATACTCGGCCTAGCCGCAAGAACAATCATGTCTGACCTATTTAATCCTCCAAGTAAGTTATCTATATCAGGAAATCCAGAAGGGATTGGCGCTATATCACCGTCAATTTCATTATCAAAAGTTAACCAACTATCTAAAGGTACGCTTATATCAACGAAATCTCGTGAATCATGAGATGACCTGATCCCATAAAGTATATCTTCAGCCTGATTTAGGGCCTGATCAACGTCCTGGGAGTTTTCATATCCTAGATTAGCTATATCAGATGCAGCAGTAATTAGTCTTCTATGGGTAGCAGTCCTATGTACAGTTCTGGCATAAAACTCAATATGCATATATGTCGGGGTTTGAGAGACTAGATAAGTTAAATAAGATCTCCCTCCTTCTATTTCATTTAGACTGTCACTTGTTTCAAGAAAATCACCTAAAGTTTTTTCATCTATTGCAATTCCTTTATCGAGCATATCTATACAAGATTGGTAACAAACAGAATGAGTTTTATTAAAAAAGTCAGATGGAGACAAGAAACCTGAAATTTTGACGAGCGAATCACCGTCCAAGATTATAGAACCAATCACTGCGGTTTCTGCAGCTAGGTCATGAGGTGGTAATTTTTCACCTAACAATTTTACTCTTCTTTACTTATTTTTTCTTCTGGGGCGCTTTCTTCGTTTTCTTCTGATTCAACATCCGATTCAACGTCTGAATCATTAGTTTTTTCTTCTTGTGAAAATTCTTCTTCAGAAGATTCTTCAGGGGATTCTTCAACTTTTCCTTCAGTAATTTCCAAAAGTTCTTCAGCAAACTCAACATTTCCATCTGACTTAACTTGAATTTTAACTTGAGTTTCTACACCTTCAAATAATTTAATTGGAACTTCATAATTTCCAATCATTTTTATTGGCTCAGATATCCTTATTGATCTCCTATCTATAGTAACTCCATCTAAATTTTCTTCTAGGGAACTAGCAATTTGGGAATTAGTAACAGATCCGAAAAGTTTGCCAGTTGGGCCAGTTTGGGCAACAATCTCTAATTCCAGATCATTAATAAGTTCTGAAACACCTACCCACTTAGTTTTCATATCTGCACGTCTTATTTCAGCTTGCTTCCTTAACTTTTCTACCCTTGCCACAGATGATTTATTGGCTCTTTCAGCTATCCCTTTAGGAATTAAAAAATTCCTAGCAAATCCTGATTTTACCTCTTTTATTTCGCCAGCCATGGCTGTTGGTAGGTTATCTTTTAAAAATAAAACTTTCATTTTGCAGTATTTTTCTTTTGATTTTTCAACTTAACACGATTTTATTAGAATAATATTTATATCA
>CESD01068362.1_pt1 | contig 15609 bp, 13 predicted proteins | sample 531191 | NCBI WGS metagenome assembly CESD01 (sample SAMEA2622021, study PRJEB7988) | marine metagenome | biome: marine biome (ENVO:00000447); feature: deep chlorophyll maximum layer (ENVO:xxxxxxxx); material: "saline water (ENVO:00002010), including plankton (ENVO:xxxxxxxx)" | depth 188 m
ATCTTGCAGCCTTCTAGCCAGCTCTATCATATCGTGCTTATCCTCGTCCTTCACGGTGATGTACACACCTCCTGTTGTGGGGACTGGTAGCTCAGTTGCGAGCCTTGCTTTGAGGTATGCAGCTGCAGGCCTGACATGTGATCCCATGACTTCTCCAGTTGACTTCATCTCTGGGCCTGGTGCCGGATCAAGTCCTCTTAGCTTGATGAATGGGAAAACTGGTGCTTTGACACAGACCGCTTCCGTCTGGGGACGGGGGATTTCTAGATCGGAAAGCTTCTCCCCCAGAGCGAGTCTAGCTGCAATTCTGGCTAATGGAACTCCAGTTGCCTTCGCGACGAATGGAAACGTTCTGGAGCCCCTCGGATTTACTTCCAAGACATAGAGGACTTCGTCTCTAATTGCATACTGGATGTTGAAGCAGCCCCTAATTCCGAGTCTGATTCCGATTCTCTTAGTCCATTCCTCTACCTCTGATAGGATACTTTGTGAAATGTTCTGCGGCGGTATGAAACAAGTTGAGTCGCCAGAATGGATGCCTGCTTCCTCTAAATGTTCCATGATCGCACCCACTAGGACATCTTCGCCGTCACATACCGCGTCAACATCCAGCTCCACTGCATTGCCCAAGTATTCGTCGATCAGGAGAGGTCTGTCGGGTGCTAGGTATGCCTCATTCATGTAGGCCTCCAACTGCCTGTCGTCAGAAAGAATCTCCATCCCCCTTCCCCCTAAGACGTACGAAGGTCTAATCAGAACTGGATAGCCAATCTCAGCAACCGCCCTTCTCACTCCTTCGGGCTCGATCGCGGTCGACCCCCTGGGCATCCGTAGACCGTTTCTCTCGGCGAATTCCTCGAATCGCTCGCGATCGCTTGCCTCGTCGACAGCTCCTGGGGTTGTTCCCTCTATTACCAAGTCTAGGCCCATTGAAGAGAGGTGAGGGAGGCTGTCCGACAGAGGCAGTGCTAGATTGATTGCTGTCTGGCCGCCGAATTGAAGGAGGATCCCATGTGCCTTCTCTCGAAGAAGTATCTCAGAAACTGCTTCCAAGGACAAGGGGTCGAAATAGAGTCTGTCACTGGTATCGAAGTCGGTAGAGACGGTTTCTGGATTGTTATTCACGATGATGGCCTCATGGCCCATGTCGCGAATAGCCCCAACGGCATGGACACACCCGTAGTCGAACTCTATTCCCTGGCCGATCCTGATTGGCCCAGAACCAATCACTACAATTCTCTGCTTGGTAAAACCATCTAGACCGGGGACATGATCTATTCCTGTGGGAGCGGAGCCACCCTCGTAAGTTGCATAATAGTAGGGAGTGACGGCTGCAAATTCTGCTGCGCAAGAATCCACCATACGGAATCTTGGATGGACTCCCAATTGGTGCCTCCTAGATGTGACTGCGGATTCGTCTCTTCCTGCAGGGAGGTCCTTGAATCCAGAGGAGGGGAATCCAGCTAGTGCATCTGCGATATGTAGGTCGGTGAATCCCGCCCCTTTCCATGATCTCAGTTGCGATTCGGGAACCTCTGAGGGCCTTATGCCCATCTCACCAGCTGCTCGTATTTCAGTTTCTATCGCGGCCATATTCTCGAATCTGTGTAAGAACCACCTAGTCACGCCCCCTGTGAGATCACGGACATCCTCTATCGAATAGCCCCTCCTAAATGCCTCCATCAAAGCACCCATTCTCCTATCAGTTGCAATTCTTAGCCAGTCTTCAAGAATGGCGGTGGGTAGAGCTTGAGAGGCTCTCTCGTCCATCGTCTCCCCCCCAGATGCGTCAGCCATAGTCAGGGGCCTTGGATGAGGTAGTCCATATTCCAGACTGGCCCATGCTTTGAGGAACGCTTCTTCGAAGCACCTACCTATCGCCATAACTTCTCCAGTTGACTTCATTGAGGTGCCGATTGTCCTATCCGCAGTTCTGAATTTGTCAAATGGCCATCTTGGAATCTTGACAACGCAGTAGTCTAGTGTTGGTTCGAATGCAGCAGTTGTTCCCTCTCCAGTAATCGGATTTGGTAGCTCGTCCAGGGTATATCCAACCGCTATGAGTGCAGCCATTCTGGCAATTGGATATCCTGTGGCCTTGGACGCTAATGCTGAGGATCTAGAGACTCTGGGATTCACTTCAATGACTCTGTACTGACCTGTTGATTGCTCAACTGCAAATTGAACGTTGCAACCTCCCTTGATGTTCAATCTGCGAATCAGCTTGAGGGCTGCGTCCCTTAGCATTTGGTGGTCCTGGTCTGAAAGAGTCTGTTGCGGGGCGACCACGACGGACTCTCCAGTATGCACCCCCATTGGATCAAGATTTTCCATGGTACAGACTATTATGGCATTATCAGATGCATCCCTCATTACCTCGTACTCATGCTCCTGCCAGCCCAGGATACTGACTTCGATGAGAACTTGCCCTATTGCCGACTGTAGAAGTCCTTGACTGGCAATCTCGACTAATTCGCCCTTGTTGAATGCGGTGCCTCCGCCGAGTCCCCCAAGAGTGAATGCGGGACGAATCAGAAGGGGGAACTTGCCGATTTTTTCTGCTGCTGCGAGGACCTCTTGGATCGATGAGCATGCTACAGCCTCACATACCGGAAGGTCGATGCTCTCGCATACCCTCTTGAACAGGTCCCTATCCTCTGCCTCGTCTATTGAGGCGAGATCGCAGCCAATCAACTCCACATCCAAATCATTCAGAGTTCCATCCTTGGCCAATGCTGATGCTATATTCAATGCAGTCTGACCGCCCATCCCTGCTAGAAGTGCGTCGGGCTTCTCCATCTCCAGTATTCTCCTTACTACCTCGGGCAGTAGGGGCTCGATGTAGATCCTGTCTGCCATCTCAGGGTCATTCTGTATTGTGGCTGGGTTGGAGTTGATCAGAATTACCTCGTAGCCATCATCTCGCAGGGCCCTACATGCCTGAGACCCGGAGAAATCGAACTCAGCGGCTTGGCCTATCCTGATAGGGCCGCTGCCGAGAATGACTATTCTATGGATATCGTCACGCCTAGGCATCAGTTGCCACCTCCGATGATTGCAGCTTGGGGATCTCCTGACAGATGGTCTTCTACGATGTCGGCGAATCTATCGAACAACGGGGACGCATCATGCGGCCCGGGGCATGCCTCGGGATGGAACTGAACCGTGAATGCTGGTTTACCGACCAAATCAAGTCCCTCGACCGTTCTATCGTTTGCGTTGACATGTCTTACCTCGAAGTCGGCTTCGAGAGTATTTGCACCGGACTCTGAGCATGCACCACTGGGATGAGGGGCAAGCATTCCTCTTTCGGGATCTTCGACTGCAAAACCGTGATTTTGACTAGTGATATCCACCTTCCCGGTTACTAAGTCTACTACGGGCTGATTGGCCCCTCTGTGGCCATACCTCAGTTTGTAGGTCCTGAGTCCGGCTGCCAGACCCATCAGCTGATGGCCCAGACAAATCCCCATCACTGGGATGTCTTCTCTGACTGCTCGTGCCAGAGTATTCCTAGCTATTGTCGCGGAACCGGGATGCGCTGGATCACCAGGGCCATTGGAAGCGAACATCGCATCGGGCCTCCATTCTTCCATTATTTCATCGAAATCTGAAGAGGCGGGGCACCATACTACCTCAAACCTCTTGGAGAGCTCTCTGAGGATGTTGTGTTTGATGCCGCAATCCAGTACTGCCAATCTAGGGAGGTTCCTACCCTTTCCATCTTGAGCGCCCGGATTGATCAGAACGGAGTTCTTGCGGGTTACGGATTCTACCAAATCATCCAAATCTGGTGATTTCATTGTGGAGAGAATTCTTTCCATCTCTGCCTCCCTGCTTTGGGGGCCGAATACGCAAAGGAGTGTACCATGCTCCCTAACCCTTCTTGTGATGGCCCTGGTATCCACACCTTCGATTCCGGGAACTCCATGGGCTGCAAGGAAATCATGGATGCTACCTATTGAATCCCGGTGATCGGGAATCCCCATCATCTGCCTGCATACTACCCCTCTTGGGTGGACACCAGAAGACTCTGATATCCCCGGGATAATCCCATAGTTCCCTAAAAGTGGCCATGTGAATGTGAGTACCTGTCCTGCGAATGATGGGTCGGTGAGACTCTCTTGATAGCCACACATCCCAGTAGTGAAAACTAGCTCTCCCTGAGCTATGTCATCAGCGCCGAAGAGCCTTCCCGTGAATCTCGTACCATCTGCAAGAATGAGCAATCCGGAGTCGCCACTTGGCTGATCTATGCTGGAGGAACCCAATAGCAAATCTGCCGCGTCTTGGAATGCTGGTGGTTCTTCCACGCCCGGGATATCAGCGCCGGGAATGAATCCGCGCCGTGTCCCGCTTGCCGACATCAGCAAACCTGCTCAAGTAAGACTCTTAATCATTGAGAGAAAAATCAGCCTTTTTCGGGATGCTGGTCTTCTCTTGTTATGATTTTTTTACCGCTCTCGCTGGGAATCACCTCGACTGACCCATCAGAGAATCTTTCTGATCCAACATCTCCCAGCCAAGTGTTCAGGAAAACCGCAAGAGCTGCTACCTCTGAGTGCGGTTGATTGCCAACTGCAACATTATAATCAGCGATTCCGAATAGCTCACCTGGAACTTTGGTCCCTCCCACGACTACTGCTACTGGTCCATCGAACTGAATATTACTGGAAATATCGCGCCAAGGTTCTCCGTACATTGTGAGGTGGACAATGGCCCCTCCCCCTCTGGAGAAGGAACGCAGCCACGCCATGGGTTTGGGTTCGTACCTACACTCAAGAGATCCGCCGAATCTCTCGGAGACTTCTTTCCATGTTTCTAATGGTGTATCATCCTCTTCTCCTGAAAGAATGATCTCGTCGGCGCCGAATGCCCTAGCAGTAAGTCCTAGGTGCGAAGTAATCCTCTTGTCCCTGTCAACTCTATGACCTAGCCTCAGAACGGAAAGTCGCGGCTCGATTCGTTCGCTCACGATTTCACCCAATGGGAGGTGCTTCATCAGCATGACTGCCGAATGACTCCTGCTCTTCAGACGGGAATAAGTCGACGCCCATATTCATCATCGTACTCCTAACCCATTGCAGAAGGATTGCATCCCAGAAGAATTTAGTTGCTAGGCCGATCATCAATGCCATCGCCACTAGACGGCCTGAGGCGAAAGCCCCCGATTGAGCGTCTATACTTGTTCCGAAGATGGTGCCAGCGAATGGCTCAAGGATATAGAAGACTACCAATACAATTAGTCCTCCACCTATATTGTTCAGGATTGCGTTTCCCGTTTCCCTTCCTATTGACATCACAAGAGTTGCCAGTAGGGAGAGGGCAGGAACAATGAGGCTAATTTCTGCGAAGGTGAATCCTCCAATCACCGATAGGGGGATATCTGAATCCCCGAGGGACTCCCCGCCCCTATCTATTGCAATCCACCAAAATACAAGTGTCATAGCGGCCATGCCTCCCGAAACTTGTGCCCTGTAGCTTATCATATCCCTGATTTCATGCCTGTCCGAAGGCTGTAAACGCTGGATAATTGACTCCATTAACTCAAGCGACTCACTAGTCGGACCGTCGGTAACCTCGGGCGCCGAAATTGACCCAATAGGTGCATTAAGGGCCTCATCTAGACCTTCGTCTCCCATTACCATCGTATTAATCGGCCTCCGTCACATCATAAAGCATGCGACTAATGGCACCCCACACATGGCCGACTGGCGACCTATCCTGAAACGCCGCGACAGCGGTTTTCCTCGTATTATGGGGGTGTTGAATGCTACTCCTGACTCATTCCACGCCGGTTCTAGGGTAGAGCAGGTGGAAAATGCAGTAGAAAGGGCTGTGAGGATGTTTGATGGAGGGGCCGATTGGATCGACGTAGGGGGTGAATCCACTAGGCCCGGTGCCGTGGAGGTCGGTCGAGAAGAGGAGGCGGGTCGGGTTATCCCCATTATTGAGGCGATCAGAGAGGCCTTGCCCGATACGGGAATTTCGATTGACTCAAGAAGGGCATTTGTCGCCAGGGAGGCACTTGATGCCGGTGCAGACATGGTGAATGATGTATCTTCACTTGGAGATCCGGAAATGGCTGATTTGATTGTTGAGTCGGGATGCCCAATATGCCTAATGCACATGAAGGGGCTACCATCCAATATGCAGGAGAATCCCAACTACGGGGACGTAGTGAAAGAGGTGCGGGGACGCCTGGAAGTTTCTGCAAAAAAATTGATTGATTATGGAGTTAAATCGTCAAATATAATTGTAGATCCGGGAATTGGATTTGGAAAGCTACTAGAGCACAATATCTCATTACTTTCGTCTGGAAGATCGGTAGTCCCAGAGGAAGATATGGGTTTGATGTGGGGAGTTAGCCGAAAGAGTATGTTCAAGCAGATGCTTGGAAGGGAGGCATCCGAAGACAGGCTTGCTGGCACTCTGGGAGTTGCTGCTATGGCCAAGGATAAGGGTGTGGATATAATCAGAGTTCACGACGTTACTGAGCACTCAGATCTATTCTCCATGATGGAAGGAATTAGGTGAAACAATGGTAAAAAGTTCCAATGTGGTTGATTTTGACGATAGTCTGAGGATTATCGGTACTGCGCACGTGAGTAGTAAGTCTGTGGCATTGGTCAAGGAGCAGATATCTGAATACTCGCCCGATGTGGTTGCAGTGGAACTATGTGAGTCAAGAATGGCATCTCTCATGGAGCCAGAATCACTGGATTCTGAGGATCTTCTGAAGATAATCAAAGAGGGTAAATCGGCGATGATCATTCTACAAACTGCGCTAGCTGCAGAACAACGTAGAATGGGAGTCTCAACCGGGGAAAAGCCTGGAGCCGAGCTCTTAGCCGCTGTTTTAGAGGCCAGAGAAGCTAACATCCCAGTTGAAATGGTTGACAGAGATGTTGTTTCCACTCTCCGTAGAGCATGGGGGAAGATGAGCATTAGAGAGAAATGGAGGGTTCTCGATACCCTTCTTTGGGCGGAGGAGGACGAGGAAGAGGTCGATTTGGATGATGTTCTAGAGGATACAGATCTTCTAAGCAACTTGATGGAAGAGGCTCGTTCTGTTGCTCCGGGAGCCGGCGAAGTTCTGATTGACGAACGAGATGAATATATCTCTGGCAGAATAAAACAAATCAGAGAGGGAGAAAGTGGCAGAGTACTCGCCATAGTTGGAGCTGGACACATCAATGGGATTGTCCGTCATCTTTCTGAATCCAAGGAATTCGACAGCCCTAGGATGGAGTCTCTAATTGAGATGCCACGTAGATCCATCTGGCCCAAGGCCGTCATGTGGGGCATACCAATGATACTCGTCGGAGCTTGTTTATGGATGATCCAAAATGGCCATTTCGGAGAGCTGCGGGAGACTGCTGAGACTTGGCTAATCCTCAATGCGGCTGCAGCTGGAGTCGGTGTAGCGATAGCAAGGGGCCATCCGCTTTCTGTAATCGTGGGGGCAGTCGCCTCTCCAATTACATCCCTTAACCCGACGGTGGCGGCCGGATGGTTCGCGGGATACACCCAACTGAAGGTTGCTTCACCGACTGGCAAGGACGCAAGTGACTTCCTAACTTTGGATTCGGTTTCCCTACTATGGAAAAATCGTGTCGGCAAGGTACTGCTAGTTACCGCATTAGGGAATATCGGCTCTTCACTGGGTGCAATAATAGCAGGAGGGGCTATTTTCGGCTACTTAATCGAGCTACTCGGAGTTTTCTAGTAATAATTCTTCATCCACTCCCCAATCCAAAGAGCTCCATCCTCTCTCGTGTAGGTAGTAAAGTATCATTTTAGTCACTACCTCGAAAGCTGCAACGGTGCCTGCAAGAGCAACTGCCTCCCCTGAGTCAATGCCCTCAACGCCGTAATGCGCGGCTAGAAGGGTCAGAATGAATGTATCAGTTGTAGCGATGATTCTCCAAGTAAGGGTCTTCACCAAGCTTCTCTGCCTACTAGCCGACATGATAACGGTTCTAGGCGGCATTCCATCTCGGATTAACCCTGCGGAATCAGCTTCTTGGGATTAAAGACTCCAAAACGACGGCAATTCCTTGTCCTCCGCCGATGCATGCAGTGGCTACACCGAACCTACCGCCGCGCCTCCTTAGCTCCAGAGAGAGTGTTAGCAGTAGCCTCGTTCCAGTTGCTGCCAATGGATGGCCAAGTCCCACTGCGCCCCCATTCACGTTCACCTTCTCGGGATCTATCCCCAGTTCCTTGATGCAGGCAACGCATTGCCCTGCGAACGCCTCGTTGATCTCCCAAAGGTCGATTTCACTAGCCTTTAGGCCAGCTTTCTCCAATGCAAGAATGCTGCTTGGAACTGGGCCGTGTGCCATGATTGCTGGTTCAAGTCCCACAATCCCCCATGAAACGATTCTGGAAAGGGGGGAGTCCCCATCGGCAGCCGCCCGGGATTCTGACTTCACGATCAATGCTGCTGCACCATCTACCACTCCTGAGGCATTTCCAGCTGTCACCAGAGATTCAGGGCCAAAATGGGTCCGCAGCCCAGACAGGGATTCCTCGGTAGTGCCGATCACAACGTGGTCTTCGTCGGAATACCTCACAAGGCCCTCTGGGGTCTCCACATCTACAACCTCCTGCTCCCAGGTCCCTTCAGAAATACTTCTCTCTGTTTTCTGATGGCTTTTTGCAGCAAAGTTGTCTGCCTGCTCCCTTGAGATCCCGACTCTGCGACATAGCTCATCACTTGTTTGGGCCATGAAATAGCCGCAAACATCGTCTCTGAGATTGGTGAATAGGTAGTCCTCCATATCTTTTGGCATCTCATCGCCCTGTCTAGGGGGCCTTCCGAGCTTGTATGTATCACGCATGTCTCGAAGGACGTGTGGGGCCTGGCTAAGATTCTCCATCCCTCCAGCCACCACTACCTCTGCCTCCCCGAGCATTATCATCTGGGCAGCAGTGACTACCGATTGGGCCCCACTTCCACATAACCTGTTCAGAGTTAGCATTGGCACCTCATGTGGGATTCCGGACATCAGCCCTGCTCGCCGGGCACCGAAGATAGCCTGTGACGAAGTCTGAAGGGCGTGCCCCATTACGACATGGTCAATTTCAGATGGATCTGTTCCGGTCCTTTCCATCGCCCCACTGATTGCAATAGAACCCAATTCCTCGGCACTTATTGAAGATAGTCTGCCGCCCGGACCTCCATCTCCCCTCTTGCCTCCAAGCCACTCACAGAAGGGAGTTCTAGCCCCTCCGACAATTACGACACCCGTGCCTTCCATGGCATGCCCAGAAAGGTAGAGCACAAGAGGATGACTGATGGTGAATCAAGACTCATCTTCATTCATTGAACCCAAGAATTCTGGTAGTTCGACTCCCGACATCTTAGCCACGTCGTGGATAGGTGGGAGACTCTGAACCAAGCTACTGACGAAGTTGCTAGTTGCGGAGCTCCCATCGGCGGAGTTTCCGCTATCCCAAACCGTGATCTTGTCGATCTTGAGATTCCTGATGGCTTCCGTCTGAGCAGAAACCATGCTCTCGATCTTCTCGACCATTAGCAGGGTAGCTGCGGCCTTTGGATCGCCAGATGCGCTTGAAACGAGGTTCTGGTAACCCTGAGCCTTAGCGTCAAGGACCTTCTGTATACCTTCTGCCTCTGCGTTATATTTGGCCAGAATCGCATCGGCCTCTCCCCGTGCGACCCTTCTCTGCCTCTCTGCCTCTGCTTCGGCAGCAATCTCAATTTGCTGCTTCTGAATGTTGATTTGGACGATTTCGGTAGCACGCAGCCTCTCCTCTTCTTCGGAGTAGAATGCTCTCTGAATCTCTGCCTCAGCCTGGGCGGTGGCCACGTCTGCCCTCTTCTTTGCATGGGCCTCAGCCTCGGCGAGGTCCGCGTTGGCGTTTGCAATCTCGGCCTGGGCGGTGTTCTCCCCAGCAATCGCCATTGCCTCCTGCTGCTCAACGAAGACCCTCTCCCTCTGCTCGGCCTCCTTTCGCCCCATCTCCGCGTCTGCATTAGCATTGGCGACTTGGATCTCCCTCTCCTTGTTGGCATTAGCTGCCCCTATTGCACCATCCCTCTCGGCGTTTGCGACGTCTACACGGGCATTCTCGACTGCAGTAGCTGCCGCCTTCTTACCGATGCTCTCGATGTAATCTGACTCATCGGTGATATCCACGATGTTAACGTTAAGCTGCGTCAGTCCGAACTTTCTAAGCTCCTGGTCTACGTTCTGGGTGATCAGGGAAAGGAATGCGTCCCTGTCTTGGTTGATCTGCTCGATCGTAAGAGACGCCACTGTGAGACGAAGTTGACCAAGGATGATCTCCTCGGCGAGCTTCTCGATCTCGGGTATCTTGAATCCCAGGAGCCTTTCAGCGGCATTGGCCATTATGGATGGCTCCTTGCTGACACCAACGGTGAATGTGCTAGGGACGTTGATCCTGATGTTCTGGAGTGATAGGGCCCCCTTCAGATCTATATTGATGGGCATGGGTTTCAGTGAAATGTAGGCATAATCCTGGATTAGCGGCCAAACTAATGCAGCTCCTCCGTGTACGACCTTGGAAGGCTTGGCCTTACCATCTGCCTGCTTGGCCGTTCGCCCATAGATGACCATGACCTGATCAGGTGGGCACCTCTTGTACCTCTGTGAGAAAAATATCACCACCGCCACTAATACCAGTATTATCGCAAATATTCCAATCGTTCCAATAGCTCCTGCTGTTGCCATTCGTAGTCACTCCTGAACCTATGAAGGAGTTCACAGTGATGAAGTCTTTGCCGGCAAGGGCGGAAGAATGGATTGGTGGGGCAAATACTCCGAGATTTTCTCAAATTCTCTTGACTAGCAAGACCTCGCCTATGGTTCCTACGACCTCTATCATTCTACCAGTTCCAATTTCCTGCTGGTCGGCTGATCTTGCGTTGTATGTAGAAAGAGAACCTCCGGTCTCAATCTGCACCTGGCCAACCCCTTCGTGAGGTATCACCAAGTAAACGGTGCCCTTGGAACCTACTGCGTCCTCGATCTCCACATTGCCAGTAGATTGCATCGCTAAGAATAACTCGAATAGCTTGGCTGTCCCGTACATTGATGCCGTACCTGCAATCCCTCCAACAGCCACTGCGACTGGATCTGAACCATCAGATTTCAGAACGAACAAACCGGCCAGTCCGAAGAACATCATGAATGCCATGACCCCTTGGAAGGTCAGTGCCTTGAACGACGCGTCCGAACTTAGTACGTCTATCTCTAAGCCGAAGAGTCCCTCGAAGACTCCCTCGGCCACCCCTCCAACCGTCATTAGTATGAACCACAAGAGGAATAGGATCCCTCCCAGAAGAGCGGATGCTGCAAAAATGAACTCGAGACCAGTTGCCTCTCCCAGTCCAACCAAATCGAAAATATTGAAGTCGTCAATGTCTACCATTGAACACCTACGGGAGGATTATGCATTTGACCCATTCGGCTAATTTTGTCAGCGTTATATTACTTATTCTGCTTTCTCATCGCAGTGTATCTCTCAAATGTAAGAATGGGTCCCACACACAGTCCAGTAAGTGCTGAGGTGACAATCAGATTCCAGCTACTGCTGAGGTAACTATCCAAAGCGGTGTAGATAAAGAGGGCAATCAGAATTAGAACGACCGGAATAGCGAATCTTCTCAGGAACAGCTGATATCCGCCCATCTGATCATAGGCCGGATTCTCGATAATTCGATCAATCATGTCATCTAGTGCCATCTTTTCATCCAACTAACCAAGCCATGGCACCAATAAGGGTCAGTCCAACTGGGATGGAATACCAAATCGCCTTCACAGCTTTGGGCGTGGTGTCCTCGAGATCGACTATCCTGCCCTCTGCATCCCTTAGGAAAGCGGTCTTCTCCATCTTCGAGTACCCTTCTTTGAACTGCTTCTCATGCCTAGCTAGGAACATGAGGAAGTAGAATCCGAGAATTACTGAGCTTCCGCCTGTCCCTTGTAGGATTAACCCCAGTAGTTCCAAAGTTGGGTCGCCCCCTAGTTCGCCGCCGAGGATTAATTGGCCGAAACCGAGCATGAACCAGAGCAACGAGTCTACGCGTGCCATGGGCACAGGAAAGGGTGACTCCTCATCAAGGTGTTCCCGTCATTATCTTCTTCCGGCCTTCCCCATGTCGCTAGGGACCCATATGGCCCATGTCCCCTTGGCCGTGGCTATTAGCCTGTCATTTTGATCAATAATTTCTCCCTCCAGGTGAGCTAGGTTCTTACCTCTCTTGATGACCCTACCTGCTGCCGTTAGAATGTCCCCAACCATGGCAGGCCTAATGTAAGAAACGTCGATCTCCGCTGTTGCACACCACTCCTCCTCGGAAAGTGATGAAACCAGGGCGCCACCGAGTGCAGTATCTAGCATAGTAGCGTGGAGACCTCCATGAGCCACCCCCCCTGCATTTAGATGCTCATTCTGGACTACTGAACTAACCTTGCACTCTCCTTGGCCGATCGAAATTGGGCGTATCCCAATCATCTTTGCCAGACCCGGAAATGCAGGTGGATATTCGTCATCGGCCAAATCTACACCCCTTGGTAATTTCCCGGTTCCCCTGTCTGTACAGCCCACAGTCTCGAATACAATCCTCCTGACTCCAGTAGTGACTCATGCGTTCCAGTTTCCGTGATTCCTCCGTCACCTAGGACTGCAATCATATCTGCATTCCTCACTGTGGATAGCCTGTGTGCGATTATCAGAGTCGTCCGATCTCTGGAAATCAGTCCTATTGACCTCTTCAGAGCTGCCTCTGTTTCGTTATCGACATTGCTAGTTGCCTCGTCGAGTACCAGTACTTGTGCGTCTTTGAGTACCGCTCTGGCTATCGCGATTCTTTGCCTCTGCCCGCCTGATAGCCTATGTCCGCCCTCGCCTATGTCGGTGCCCCAACCATCAGGAAGATTCTCTATGAAAGGGATTGCTTCCGCGATTCTAGCTGCCTCGTGGACCTCCTCCTCACTGGCTTCTGGATTACCATACCTTACATTATCCATCACAGTGCCTGGAAATAGAGTCGTATTCTGGCTCACTAGGGATATGGATCCCCTCAGGGAATCCAAAGTAAGATCCCTGACATCGTGTCCATCCAACGAAATGGATCCTTCGTCTGGGTCATGGAATCTGAGAAGTAGCCTGACCATGGTTGTCTTTCCCGAGCCGGTAGAGCCAACCAATCCCACGGTCTTCCCTGAGGGGACATCCAGGTTGACTCCGCCCAGAACGGCCTCCCTTCCAGGATAAGAGAAGCTTACGTCGCTGAATGATATCTCTCCAGTGACATTCTCGATAGCAGTTTCTCCTTCAATGATGCCGATTTCAGTGTCTAGTAGGTCCAGAACCCTGGTAGTGGAAGCCATGGCTCTCTGATATAGATCAAAGGTTTCTCCGAGACGAGTTAGGGGCCATAGAAGCCTCTGAGTGATGAAAACTATCACGGAGTATGCCCCTAGGCCGATTTTACCCTCCAGAGCAAACCATCCCCCTACTAGCATGTTGGCAGTGAAGGCGAATAATATGGCCATCCTGATTATCGGTACGAAGGAGGCAGAGAGTCTGATTGCCTCGCGATTTGCGTCTCGATAGGAAGTAGAGGCGGCCTCGACGCGGCTTGCCTCCCTCTCCTCGGCTGTGAACGACTTGATGGTAGTAATTCCCTGTAGATTGTTATTCAGCAGGGCATTTAACTCCGCGACTTTATTCCTGACTAGTGAGTAGCGTGCCCCTATTCTTCGCTGATACATGAATGATCCAGTGACGATGATAGGTACTGGAATTATCGCCAGAATGGCTACCTCCGGAGCGACAGAGAACATTATTCCACCAACCACGATGATTGTAGTTGCCACATGAAGCAGGTCGGTAGCGCCTTGATCCAGGAACCTCTCCAGTTGATTGACATCATCGTTCATTATTGACATCAGCCCGCCTGTTGACTGCTCTGAGAACCACTGCATCTCTAGATCTTGAATATGGGAGTAGGCTGACATCCTGAGCTCGTGCTGCGCAGTCTGAGCCAAGTTCCTCCAAAGGACCGCGTAGAAGTACTGGAATAATGACTCAAGTACCCAAATCAGCACTGTCAGACCGGTGAGGATGTACAGCTGGTCATACACATCCGGGTACCCCATGCCAGCCAGGAAAGAGTCCTCCCTTGCGGAGACTACATCTATTGCCATTCCAATCAGCACTGGTGGAGCTAGGTCCCAAACCTTGTTCAGTATTGAGCAAATGGAAGCTAGAATTACCGTTGCCCTATGCTCCCTAAGATGGGTCAGTAGACGTGGCAGTGGATGCCTGTCTCCCGACATGTTGGGCCCTTGGCCATAAGCCGTTTGAATATGACTGTGATTCAATCCCGTGAGGCCAGAGGGCCGCCAGTCCATGCATCGGCCCAAAGGTCATACACTGCGATGCTAAGGTCCCCTGTGGCGTTCGTCCTGACTGCATATATGTCGCCACTAGAGACGAGTCCATCAGAGTCCTGATCGAACCAAACGAATTCCCACCAAGTGCCATCGCCCAGAGTTTCATTGTAGGAGCCGGAGCCTAGATTCATTGAGGAGATCGAGGAGGCGTTTCCATCTGAGCCAATTATACCGTGAATCTCCAGCTCGGACGGGTACGCTTCAGTTGCGAATCCACTCTGAACAGAGCCGGCCCAATTGGTCACCCCCCCTTCGGAGAGAAAGGCACTATCGGGGGCGAACCCCAGAGGGGCTCTTTCGAGGTCGTCCAATAGAGCTAGCTCTACCTCCTCCCCTGTGGAAATGGTGAGGATGAATTGTTCCTCATCGCCTGCGTACGTCTCTATTGAGGTTATTATTGGCGGGTCCCCCATTAACTCTAGAACTATGGTGTGGGATGAATTTGTGGCGGATGCGACTTGCTGGAGTGATGTCTCATCTCCAGTAATCCTCCACTCCAGCCCTGAAATCACAGTAGTGTCGAATCCGAAAGGAGGCCATTCTCCATTGGGGTCAATGCTTGACAACTGTGCGAATTCCTCGAACGGGTCTGAGTATTTGGGCGCTCTATCCCTTCCTTCGAACCAAACATTTCCGATTCTGATGTTTGTGGTTTCACCTCCCTCGATAACTTCATTGTTCATTGAATATGTTCCCAAGGTTACCCTAGTTTCAATGGATCTAAGTTGATTGGCTTCATCCTTCGCTACACTCCAGTGAACTTCTCCAAATTGGCCCTGGACAGTAGAAGAGGAGGTTGTCTGCACCCTCAATCTTTCAAACATTTGAGAATAAGCGAGGACATCGAAAGAACTGCTGTCAGACAGTATTTCATTCAGAGCGTCGGAAGTCAGAGGGAAGCAGTTTGAATCTGGACAGGCATCTTCCTCGACCTCTAGGCACCCCGAAAGGGGCGTGGAGATTATCATGAAAACCACTGCCAGCAGTACCCTCATGATGACTCGCGAGCGCTTGGTGCTGATGAAGGCATGCAACATAGGTCACGGCAATTGGGAAAATGACGAGGCGAGTCTCCTATATGGGACGACTTAGGGGGCAGTACGAAGGTGCTGGCGTGACTGACGTACTTGTAGTGTACAAGAAGAACTTCGAA
>CESD01274022.1_pt1 | contig 15471 bp, 17 predicted proteins | sample 531191 | NCBI WGS metagenome assembly CESD01 (sample SAMEA2622021, study PRJEB7988) | marine metagenome | biome: marine biome (ENVO:00000447); feature: deep chlorophyll maximum layer (ENVO:xxxxxxxx); material: "saline water (ENVO:00002010), including plankton (ENVO:xxxxxxxx)" | depth 188 m
AATAAATTCATATGGACTCGAAATTACTGAGCTTTCAACGCACCTCCAAGGACAATTGGTTGCGGTGCATTCTGCCTATGATTTGATGTTTGATAATTTTGCTCCAGATGCCTATAAAAACAACCCAAAAGCTAGAACAGAGTGGGCAGTTGAAACCTTGAAAAAGGCAGCTATTGCTAGTAGAAGACTTGGCCTAAATGCTCACGCAACATTCTCTGGTGCTTTACTATGGCACACCTGGCATCCCTGGCCTCAAAGGCCAGAGGGATTAGTTGAGATGGGGTTCAAGGAATTAGCCAAAAGATGGTTACCAATTTTAAATACTTTTGATGAACAAGGTGTAGATGTTTGTTACGAAATTCATCCAGGAGAAGATCTTCATGACGGGGTGACTTTTGAACGTTTCCTGAAAGAGACTGGAAATCACAAAAGAGCAAATATACTTTATGATCCCAGCCATTTTGTATTGCAACAACTAGACTATTTAGAATACATTGACCATTATCACAGTTTTATCAAATCTTTCCACGTTAAAGATTCTGAATTTAACCCTACAGGAAAAAAAGGAGCATTTGGCGGATATGGTGACTGGATAGATCGGGCAGGAAGATATCGCTCTTTGGGTGATGGGCAAATAGATTTTAAAAGTATTTTCACTAAATTAACTGAATATGGTTGTGATGTTTGGGCAGTAATGGAGTGGGAGTGCTGTATCAAGAGTCCTGAACAAGGTGCTCGTGAGGGCGCAAAGTTTATCCAATCCCACATTATTGAAGCAACTCAAAAAACTTTTGATGACTTTGCTGGATCAAAAATTGATCAAAATCACTTAAAAAAAATATTAAAACTTTAAAAATAATTATGAAACAAACTATTTTAACAACCTTGATATTGTTGATTATTTCATGTAATCAAGTGGCCAAGAAAAAAGAAAATCAAACTGAGCAAAGCGTTAAAGGAGAATGGATCTCTCTATTTGATGGAAAGTCATTTGATGGCTGGCATCAATTTAATAAAAACAAAATGAGTACTGCCTGGGAAATAGTAGATGGTGTAATGGTTTTTGATCCAAATAAAAAAGATGAAAAAGAAAGTCATGATCTTGTTACCGATAATGAGTATACGAATTTTGAGCTTTCTTTAGAATGGAATATTGCTGAAGGTGGAAATAGTGGGATTTTCTGGGCAGTAAAAGAAGGAGATGAATATAGGAAACCTTACACCACCGGTCCTGAAATTCAAGTGTTGGATAATGAAAGACACCCTGATGCCCTAGCTAATCCAAAATTTCACCAAGCTGGTGCACTCTATGATATGGTTCAGCCAACACAAGATGTATGCAACCCTGCCGGAGAATGGAACCATGTTTTATTATCTATTGACTATGATAAAAATAAAGGAAGTGTTGCTCTTAATGGAGTTGAAATTGTTACATTTCCTGTATCTGGAGAAAAATGGGATGCATTAATAGCTAACTCTAAATTTTCCGATTGGGATCACTTTGCCAAATTTAAAACTGGAAAAATCGGCTTACAAGATCATGGAGATATGGTCTCCTACCGCAATATTAAAATAAGGGAACTATAATTTTTGATGATTAAATCAATGACTGGCTTTGGTAAAGCCGAAACACAATTCCAAAATAAAAATTACATTTTAGAGCTGAGATCGCTCAACAGTAAGGGATTAGAATTAAACACTAGATTACCAATTCAATTTAGGGAAATTGAAATCCATTTAAAAAAAATAATTGGTGAGTCCCTTCAGAGAGGAAAAGTAGATTTAAGCTTAAATATAGAATATATTGAGGAGTCAAGTTCTAAGAATATTAATCTCAGTGTTGTAAATCAATATATAGAACAGCTAGGTGAAATTGAGGATGCAGATCGATTAGATTTACTAAAGATAGCTATGAGGCTTCCAGATACACTCAAGACTGAATTAAATGACACTGAAGAGGATGAAATTAAAACCATTGAAGGCCTCTTAGAAAAAGCTCTCTTAAATTTGAATAAATATAGAGTTGATGAGGGGTCTAGTCTTGAAGAGGATTTTAAAAAACGATTGATTAAACTAAAAGCTTTAATTGATGAGGTCATCCAAATTGATCCTGAGAGGAAAGAAAAAATTGATAATAAACTAAGAACCTCAATAGAAGAGTTGCAAATTGAAATCGATGAAAATAGATTTGAACAAGAATTGATTTATTATATTGAGAAATATGATATCACAGAGGAGAAAGTACGACTTGATAGCCATATTGAATATTTCACCTATACAATGGAGAACTCAAGCTCAAATGGCAAAAAATTGGGTTTTATTGCTCAAGAAATGGGCAGAGAAATTAATACTATTGGTTCTAAAGCCAGCCATGCCGGTTTACAGAAAGTAGTTATCCAAATGAAAGATGAATTAGAAAAAATTAAGGAACAACTTCTTAATGTTTTATAATTGAAAGAGGGTAAATTCATTGTAGTATCAGCTCCATCGGGAAGTGGAAAAACCACTCTTGTAAAGGCGCTACTTTCAGAAAATCTACCTCTTTCTTTTTCAATATCCGCAACTTCAAGAAAACCAAGGGGTGATGAGATTAATGGCGTTGATTACTTCTTCTTTAAAGATCTGGAATTTAAAAAACTTATTAAAAATGGGGCTTTTATTGAATATGAAGAAGTTTATGAAAATAAGTTCTATGGAACACTAAAAAGTGAAGTTGAGAGAAACTGGGAGTCTGGAAGGCATGTTGTTTTTGATGTTGATGTAATTGGAGCTCTTAATATTAAAAAAAAATACCCAGATAAAACATTATCAATATTTATTAATCCACCAAGCATGTCAGTTTTAGAGGAGAGGCTTCGTTTAAGGGGAACAGATAGTGAGAAAGCGCTTAAAGAAAGAATTGAAAAAGCCAAGGAGGAGCTTAAATTTTCTGTAAAATTTGATAGATTGATTGTCAATAATGACCTGGAAGAGTCAAAGAAACAAATCATTGAGTTTGTAACGCAATTTATTTATAAGTCCTCTTAATGGAATGAAAAAGGTTGGACTTTTTTTTGGTACTTTCAATCCCATTCATAATGGTCATCTTAAGGTTGCTAACTATTTTCTGGAAAAAGATGAGTTAGAAGAAGTATGGTTGGTTGTTAGTCCACAAAGCCCATTCAAGGAAAAAGAGAATCTGATTGAAAATAGACAAAGAATTGAAATGGTAAATATTGCCTCAGAAGATTTCCCCAAAATTAAAGTTTGCGATGATGAGATTAGACTTCCTAAGCCCAGTTATACTTTTTTCACTCTCTCTCATCTTAAAAATAAATTTCCAGATTTTAATTTCATTTTAATTCTAGGTCAAGATATAATCGGTTATTTCAATCAATGGAAAAATTATAAAGATATTCTCAAAGATTACAAAGTTTATGTATACCCAAGAGGTAAATCAACAGCAACTCCAAAAGAATTGAAAAAACATAGAAACATTCATTTATTCAATGCTCCAAAAATAGAAATTTCCTCAACAGCTGTTAGAAAAATGATTTTAAATGGAGAGGTTTCATTGAGCGAAATCCCAAAAAAGGTAAAAGATTACATTACAATAAATAAGCTTTTTATCTAAATTTATAAATTAATCATTAAGTAAATATGAAAAAATTTGAATCAAGTAAACCTTTTTTTAGAGGTGAAGAAATGGAATGGGAAATAGTTGACAATGGGGTAAAACGAAAAATTATGGGTTATGATGATAAAATTATGTTGGTACATGTACTATTTGAAAAAGGGGCAATCGGTTCCATTCACGAGCATTATCATTCGCAAGTCTCATATGTCAGTTCAGGTGTCTTTGATATTACTATTGATGGAGTCACTCAAAAACTTAAAAAAGGAGATTCTTTCTATGTACCACCAAATACTCTCCATGGAGCTCTTTGCATTGAGGCTGGTGAACTAATTGACGTTTTTAGTCCAATACGCGAGGATTTTATGTAATGACTATATATTGTGTTTTGAAATTAATTTAATGAGATCTTTTGTAATCTCCATTCTACTCCATTTCTCAATTTCTGACACTTTATTCAACGCTTTCCCCTTTTGATTTATAGTTTTAGAAATGAAGTTTTGGATAGCTTTTTCGTTATGACCTTCGATCATTTCTGCGAAGGATCCCTCTCTCAATAATTTACCAGCTTCGGAATTAGGATTTCCAATTGAAAGTAAAGGTATCTCGGTAGCCAAGTACTCCATAAGTTTCCCGGAAATCATGTCATTATAGGCAGTTTTAAAAATAAAATTCAAAAGTAAATCAGCACTTTTAATGAGATTCAATGCATTTAGATGACTAATATAACCCTTATAATTAACCTCTACCAAGGGCAGCTCAGTCCTAATATAGTTTATAATAGATTTTGGAATTTGACCTGCAAGAGAAAAACTTATGATATTGTTTTTACTCAATGTCCCTAAAACCTTAATTAATCCAATATAATCTTGATTATCGGTTAGTAAACCTGTATAAACAATATGAAATGAGTTAAGCTGTGTTTTAGGAATTTTACTTAACAAAATATGATCGTAGCCATTTGGAAAAGTAAAAAACTTTTGATCTGGAGCCTTCTTTTTTAATTTATTCTGGAACTGTCCACTAACAGTAGTCATAATTGCATCAGCGAAATTCAATACCATTTTTTCATAATCATTGTTTCTTTTTTTTGCAGACTTAGTCTGGTACAAATCTTTATTATAAAAAATGTCTGACCAAGGATCTCTAAAGTCTGCAAGCCATTTTATTGCTAATTTACTTTTTAGCTTAGCCCCAACTAAATGGGTTGAGTGAGGAGGACCAGTAGTTATAACTGTTTTAACGTTTTCTTTTTTTATAAGCTTGACCGCCTCAACAAAAGCATAGGTATTCCATCCTTTTCTTGCGTCGGGAAGAAAATAGTTTCCACGAATAAAAGCTGCGAATCGATTTAAAAATCCGCTAGTTTTAAAATCTCCTTGGGGTATACCTCTATTTTTTGAACCAGTAAAAAAAAGAGAATACAATTTCAATAGTTCTCTTGTTTTAGTTTTTGTAACATTAATACCGTGTACCTCATTCAGAAGAGTTTGATCAAAAGTAGAATAGGAAGCGTATTTTTCATCAACTGTAATAACAAAAGGAGTCCAACCTAAATGTCTGAGGTATTTGGCAAAATACATCCATCTTTGGACTCCTGAGCCTCCAGAGGGAGGCCAGTAATAGGTCAAAATCAAAACTTTTTTTGAGTTTTTCAAATATTATTACTTCAACTAAAAGTGGCTATTTCTTTTTTTTAAAAAGGGGAACAGAAGAACACGCCTCTCCATAAAATAAACTTTTTACTACAGGTTGTAATCTGGAAATCAATTGAACATATGAGTCCTCTGGCACTTTATTATCACTACAACCTTTTATAATTACAGCTTTATCCTTAAAGGAACTAATATCAATTTTTTGAATTTCCTCGGTAAACAAATGTGTTTCTAAATCAACTAGTGTACCCATGACAACCTTTTTAGCATAGGGTTGTAAATAAGTCGTAACCAAAAGAGAAGCCCAAGCGGGTAAAACTGCATCCGTTGTGCAATATATGGCTACAAACTGGTTGCGATAAGCTTTCCAATTATGTTGCTTTAATTTTAATCTAAACTCCTTTTCTCTTAAAATAATTCCTTTGTCAAGCCATTGAGATAAATCAATAGGTATTCTATCGCCAATTTGGTATAATTTTTCCAAATCGAAAGTGATCAACTTACTTTCTGCTACACGATTAAAAATTGTATCTGCCATTTTATAGTAATCCCAATTCTAATTTGGCTTCCTCACTCATTAGGTCTTGATTCCAAGGAGGGTCAAAAGTAATTTCTACTTCTGCATCCTTGACATCATCTAAAGACTTGACTTTTTCCTCAACCTCCTTAGGTAAAGTTTCTGCTACAGGACAATTAGGTGTTGTGAGGGTCATTAATATTTTAACATCGGAATCCTCATTAACAAAAACATCATAAATTAAACCTAGCTCATAAATATCAACAGGAATTTCCGGATCAAATATGGTTTTTAATACTCCCACAATTTTATCTCCAAGTTCAGCAGTTTCAATTATTTCTTCAGGCATAGAGATCAGTTTAATTGAGTTTTGAAAGCAATAGCATACATTTTTAGTTGCTTAATCATAGATACTAGACCATTGGCACGAGTCGGCGACAAATGTTCCTTTAATCCTATTTTATCAATAAATGAGGAGTCAGCACCCAAAATTGCATCAGGATGTTGATTTGAAAATACCCTAATCAAAATAGCAATTATTCCCTTCGTGATAATTGCATCACTATCTGCGGTAAATACCAATTTATTATCAATCAAATCAGCATGAACCCATACCTTACTTTGACAACCTTTAATAATATTATCATCGGTTTTAAACTCAGGTTTAATCAGAGGCAGTGATTTACCCAATTCAATCATATACTCGTAACGTTGAATCCAGTCATCGAATAAGGAAAACTCCTCTAAAATTTCATTTTGAACTACATTTATTGAATCCATTTTTAAAATTACTAATTTATCGTAACATCTGGATGGACTTTTTAACAGCCTCGACCATTATGTCGATCTCTTGAAATGTATTATAAAAAGAAAAAGAAGCTCTTACAGTGCCAGGAATTTTATAAAAGTCCATTATGGGCTGTGCACAATGATGTCCTGTTCTTACCGCAATTCCCATTTTATCTAAAATACTTCCAATATCATAAGGATGAATTCCTTCCACATTAAAGGAAATCACGGCAGTCTTATTATTAGCTAAACCATAAACTTTTAATCCAGGAATATTCTTTAATTTATCTGTAGCATATTTTAGTAATTTGGCTTCATAGTCTGCTATGTTTTTCATTCCAATAGCATTTAAATAATCCAAAGCTTCACCAAAAGCTATACCCCCAGCAATATTCGGAGTACCAGCCTCAAATTTATGTGGCAAATCGGCATAAGTTGTTTTTTCAAAAGTTACCTCAGAAATCATTTCCCCTCCTCCTTGATATGGAGGTAAACAATTAAGTGAATTCTCCTTCCCATATAAGATTCCAATTCCAGTTGGTCCGCAAATTTTATGCGCAGAAGTAACATAATAATCGACATTTAACCTTTGGAAATCAGCTTTAATGTGAGGAGAAGCCTGCGCACCATCAATTAATACCTCGGCTCCTGCCTTGTGTGCTTTTGCTATAATTTCTTCAATTGGATTAATAGTGCCAAGTGCATTTGAAACGTGGTTTACAAAAACTAACTTAGTCCTTTCGCAAAGAAGTTGGCAATATTGTTCCATAATTAGAACTCCATCCTCATTCATTGGAATAACTTTAAGATTAGCACCTGTTCTTTCACATAACATTTGCCAAGGAACAATATTGGAATGGTGTTCCAAGGCAGAAACAATTAGCTCATCCCCTTTATTTAGAAGATTGGTGTATCCACTACTTACTATATTTATTGCATGTGTGGTTCCAGATGTAAATATTATTTCATGTTGATGGGCAGCGTTAAAGTGTTTCTGAATTTTTTTTCTTGCAGATTCATAAGCATCAGTTGCCTCTTGACTTAGTGCATGAACGCCACGATGAATATTTGAATTATATTTTTTGTAATAATCAACAATTTTATTAATTACTTGATTCGGCGTTTGAGAAGTTGCGGCGTTATCAAAATAAATTAGCTGCTTGCCATTTACTTTCCTATTTAAAATTGGAAAGTCTTTACGGATTTTGCCTATATCCATTTGCTTATAAATCAAATCCTAGTTTAACACCAAGTTTATTTGCAATAAGAATATTAATTCTCTTTTTTAAAACAGTTAGCTCGACACTTTCTAGCACATTATTAGCAAAAGCATAAGTCAATAATGCCCTAGCTTCTTTTTTTGGAATACCTCTAGATTGAAGATAAAACAGTGCTTCCTCATCTAATTGACCTACAGTACAGCCATGAGAACATTTGACGTCATCTGCAAAGATTTCCAATTGTGGCTTTGTATTAACTGTAGCTTTATCATCTAGTAGAATATTATTATTTTGTTGAAAAGCGTTTGTTTTTTGTGCAATTCTATCAACATGAATTTTTCCATTAAATACACCAACAGCACCCTCTGAAAATACTCCTTTATAATCTTGATGACTATCGCAGTTTGGCTTAATATGATCAACTAAAGTATAATGGTCGACGTGTTGTTTGTCTTCAAGTATTGTTACACCTTTTAGAGTTGAATTAGCGTTAGTTCCATTCAAGTAGAAATTTAAATTATTACGTGTCAACTTACCTCCAAGAGAAAAAGTATGCATCCTTACATTACTATTTTTTTGTTGAGAAATGTAGGTATTGTCGATTAAAGAAGCAGTCTGCAAATCATTTTGAATTTTATAATAATCTAAAAAAGCATCCTGTTGAGTGTAAATTTCGGTTACCGAATTAGTAACTACATTATGGGGTTTTAAACTCTGGTGCCGCTCCAATATTTGTACTTGGGCATTTTTTTCAACTACAATCAGGTTCCTGGGTTGTAACCATAGTGATTTTTCTTTTCCAGTAGAAAAATGAATGAGTTCGATTGGTTTCTCAGCCACAGTATTCTTGGGAATATAAATATAGGCACCTTCTTGTGTATATGAAGTATTAAGTGCAGTGAGACTATCATTTGTATTTGCAGTCTTATTGAAATAGCTATCGATTAATTTTCTGTATTTAGACTTTGATAAGGCAGCTGACATTAGGCAAACGTCCAATCCATCATGAGTTGTATCGGAGAGAAAAGGGCTGTATACACCATCCATAAAAACTACCTTGTAGGTGTCAATTTCATATAGAAAATACTTTTTGACTTTTTTTAATTCAATAGTATTTTCAAATTTTGGAAACAGTGCATAGTCATTACCTAATAAGCCATTGATAGAGGTATATTTCCATGCCTCTTCTTTTCGAGTTGGAAAACCCTTTTCTTCAAAAGTCTTTAAAGACTCCAATCGAGTTTGATGTACAGGATCTGAAAAGTCAACACTTCCTTCAAAGGCAATATGTGATGCTAATAATTTTTCTTTAAAATCCATAAAACTAAGCCATTTCCTTTATCCAGTCATATCCTTTTTCCTCAAGCTCAACAGCTAAATCCTTAGTTCCTGATTTAACAATTTTTCCATCAAAAAGTACATGTACAAAATCAGGAACAATATATTCAAGTAGTCGCTGATAATGAGTAATAACTAAAAACGCATTGTCTTTAGATCTCAATTTATTGACCCCATTTGCAACAATTTTTAGTGCATCAATATCTAAACCCGAATCTGTTTCATCTAGAATGGCAAATTTTGGTTCCAACATTGCCATTTGAAATATCTCATTACGCTTTTTTTCTCCCCCTGAAAAGCCCTCGTTTAGGGAACGAGATAAAAATCTAGAGTCTATCCCCAATAGATTAGATTTTTCTCGAATTTTTTTAAGCATCATATTTGCAGACATCTCATCCAAACCTTTACCTTTTCTTGAAGCATTGATTGCCGTTTTAATAAAATTAGTTACACTCACGCCGGGGATTTCAACGGGGTACTGAAAAGAAAGAAAAATACCTCTGTGTGCGCGTTCCTCAGCATCAAGTTTTGATAAGTCTTCCCCATCCAAAATCATTGCTCCATTGGTTACATAATAATGTTGATGTCCTGCAATGGCAGCAGACAGGGTACTTTTTCCAGAGCCATTTGGACCCATAATAGCATGTACCTCTCCAGCTTTGATATCCAAATCAATACCGTTAAGTATTTTTTTACCCTCTACTTTGGCATGAAGATTTTCTATTGTTAGCATAACTACCTATTTTTATCCTACTGAACCCTCTAATGAAATCTCTAATAATTTTTGAGCCTCTACAGCAAATTCCATCGGCAACTTATTTAGTACTTCTTTACTGAAGCCATTAACAATAAGAGCAATTGCCTTTTCAGGATCGATTCCTCTTTGATTACAATAAAAAATTTGGTCCTCACCTATTTTACTAGTAGTTGCCTCGTGCTCAATTTGGGCAGATTTATTTTTTGCCTCAATGTAAGGAAATGTATGAGCACCGCACTTATTCCCCATTAAAAGGGAATCACATTGTGAGAAGTTTCTCGCGTTAGTTGCCCTAGGTGAAACTTTTACCAGACCTCTATAACTGTTCTGTGATTTTCCTGCGGAAATACCTTTGGAAATAATTGTGCTTCTAGTATTCTTGCCTAGATGGATCATTTTGGTTCCAGTATCCGCTTGTTGAAAGTTATTGGTCAATGCTATTGAATAAAACTCTCCAATAGAGTTATTTCCTTTTAGAATACAGGAAGGATATTTCCATGTAACAGCCGACCCTGTTTCAACCTGAGTCCAAGATATTTTTGAACGATTGTGACAGAGCCCTCTTTTCGTTACAAAATTGTAAACACCTCCCTTTCCATTTTTGTCTCCAGGAAACCAATTTTGAACCGTTGAATATTTGATTTCAGCATCATCCATTGCAACTAATTCAACCACGGCTGCATGTAGTTGATTTTCATCTCTCGAAGGAGCAGTACATCCTTCTAAATAGCTAACATAACTTGATTCATCGGCAATAACCAAGGTTCTCTCAAACTGCCCTGTACCAGCTTGATTGATCCTAAAATAAGTTGATAATTCCATTGGACATCGAACTCCTTTTGGTATGTAACAGAAAGACCCATCAGAAAAAACTGCTGAATTTAGAGCAGCAAAGTAATTATCTTTAATTGGAATTATAGTTCCTATGTATTTTTTTACCAAATTAGGATGATTCTTTATTGCCTCCGAGATGGAACAGAAAATTATTCCTTTTTCTGCTAAAGTGTCTCTGAAGGTTGTAGCTACAGAAACTGAGTCCATCACAATGTCTACAGCAACACCTGCCAATTTCTTTTGTTCGTCTAGAGAGATTCCCAACTTATCAAATGTAGCCAACAGCTCTGGATCAACTTCATCCAAACTTTTGTATTTATCTTTTTTCTTTGGAGCAGAATAGTAAGAAATAGCCTGATAATCTGGTTTATTATAATTAACATTTGCCCAATCAGGTTCAGCCATTGCCTTCCATTCCCGAAAGGCTTTTAACCGCCAATCGGTCATCCATTCAGGCTCGTTTTTCTTTATAGAAATTCCACGCACTACATCTTCATTTAACCCAACTGGAAAAGTCTCAGAATCAATATCTGTATAAAATCCATATTCATATTCTTTAGTTTCCAGTTCTTTCTTAAGTTCTTCTTCTGTATATGCCATAGGATTTAAATTGATTTATAATGAAAAACTTTCTCCACAGCCACAAGTACGCTGTGCATTAGGATTATTAAAAACAAAACCTTTACCATTTAGTCCACCAGAATATTCCAATGTGGTTCCTAAGAGGTAAAGCAAGCTTTTCTTGTCAACTAAAATTCTAACCTGATTGTCTTCAAATAACTTATCCGCATCTGATTGTATTTTGTCAAATGAGAGATCATAGGAGAGTCCAGAGCATCCACCACTTTTCACCCCGACCCTAATAAAATCATGGTTTGGATTAAAACCCTCTTCTTCCATCAATTTTGATACTTTTTTACGTGCATCAGATGTTACTTTAATCATGTTCTTAAATGAATAATTATATTCAATACAAATATAGTTCATTTCCTTTTATTTATTTTAGAATACTATCAATTCTAACTATACATTCATTACGATTTGCTTTAGTTTTTATAAATAAACTATCAAGATAAAGTTCATATCGAAGATGGATTAAATCTTATTACTTTTACATTATGTTTGAAAACAAAAGTAGAACCCCGATATCCAATTTGGGAGAATTTAAACTAATTGAATTATTAACCAAGGATTTTTCTGTTAGCGCAAAAAGCTCGATAAAAGGAATAGGTGATGATGCAGCTGTACTTGAGTTATACAATGAACAAACTGTTGTTACAAATGATTTATTGATTGAAGGAGTACATTTTGACTTGACCTATGTTCCGCTAAAACATCTCGGTTATAAGGCTGTAATGGTAAACATCTCTGATATCTATGCAATGAATGCTACTCCTCAGCAAATAACCGTTTCAATAGCTGTTTCCAATCGTTTTCCTTTGGAGGCCCTCGAAGAATTGTATTTGGGGATTGGATTGGCTTGTAAAAATTACAAGATTGATTTGATTGGGGGAGACACCTCATCTAGTACAAAAGGGTTGATGATTTCCATCACTGCAATTGGTCAAGCAAAAAAAGAAAAAATCACTTACCGTTCTGGAGCAATGCCAAACGACCTATTGGTTGTTAGTGGTGATATTGGAGCTGCCTACATGGGGTTACAGGTATTGGAGAGGGAAAAAGCAGTTTTTAAAGTTAATCCTAATAATCAGCCCGATATAGCTCAATATTCTTATTGTGTTGAGCGCCAATTAAAGCCAGAGGCAAGAAAAGACATCATTGAACTTTTAGATGAGCTGGAGATTAAACCCAATGCTATGATAGATGTCAGTGATGGTTTATCCTCAGAAATATTTCACCTTTGTAAGGCATCAGGAGTTGGGTGTAATATTTATGAAGACAAATTACCTGCAGATCCTAAGACAATAAGTATTGCTGAGGAATTTAAAATAAATAGTACAACTGCAATTCTAAATGGAGGAGAAGATTATGAATTATTAATGGCAATAAAAACAGATGACTTCAATAAAATAAAATCCCACCCACTTTTGACACCTATTGGTCATTTTACTCGTCAAAAAGAAATTTGTAGTATGATTACAGGTCTAGGGCAATCAATTAAATTAGAGGCTCAAGGTTGGAGAAATTTTTAATTAAAACCCTAGCCCAAAGCAACATCTAAAATCATCATAACAATGAATCCGCCAATAAATCCTAATGTAGCGATATCGGTATATTTGTCTTGCTGCGTTTCAGGAATCACTTCTTCTACTACCACAAAAATCATTGCTCCAGCTGCAAATGAAAGAGCGTAAGGTAGAATTGGTGTGAAAAAAGTCACTGCCAGCGCACCAAGAACAGCAGCAAATGGCTCTACAATTGCGGATAATTGTCCATACCAAAAACTCTTAAATTTTGATACTCCTTGCCGCCTCAAAGGCATGGAAACCGCAATTCCCTCTGGAAAGTTTTGAATTCCAATCCCAATCGCAAGCGCGACCGCCCCAGAAATAGAAGCTTCAGGTATACCCGCTGCAACTCCACCAAATAATACCCCTACGGCCAATCCCTCTGGAATATTGTGCATTGTAATCGCCAAAACCAAAAGGGTTGTTTTATGCCATGGGGTTTTTATTCCTTCGGAATCTTTAAAATTTATATGAATGTGGGGTAAAACCTTATCAAGACCAAAAATAAAAAGTGCACCAAGTGCAAATCCAATAGCAGCAGGAATTACTTTAGTAAAACCTTCGCCATCAGACATCTCGATTCCCGGGGCCAAAAGACTCCAAAAACTTGCTGCTACCATTACTCCTCCGGTAAAGCCAAGCATACCATCTAAAAACCCTCTGTGCATGGTCCTAAAAAGAAAAACAAATGAAGCGCCAAAAGCAGTCAACAACCATGTAAAAATAGTTGCAATTAAAGCCCCCTCAACAGGGCTAATACCAGAAAAGAATTCAAGTATAGTCTCCACTTTAAATAATAAATTTAATTTGCGAATATAAACAAAAAGCGAATATTTACTTCATCTATGTAGTTGTATTGACTAATTTTGAACAAATCAATGAAAAAAAATCATTTCAATTATATTATATGTGGAGGAGGAGCATCAGGTTTGATGTTAGCTTACAGGATATGTAATGACAAATTTTTTGCTGATAAGACTATTTTACTAATTGAAAAAGAAAATAAAGTTTTAAACGATAGAACTTGGTGTTTTTGGGAATCCGGTGAGGGGGAATTAGAGGAAATAGTTCACAAAACCTGGACCCAATCTTTTTTTGCCTCCAACAAATATCGATTAGATTTTAATCTAAGCCCCTATAAATATAAAATGATTAGAAGTCATGATTTTTATAGTTTCATGAACAAAAATCTTAAGTTGAAATCTCAACTCACCCAAGTCAAAGATGTAGTTATAAAATTTGAAAATAATAGAGTTCATACTCCGAAAAAAAAATATAGTGCAGATCTAATTTTCTCAAGTCTAATAGATTCCAAAACACTATTTCAACAAAAAAAATATCCTGTACTACAGCAGCATTTTATTGGCCAGATCATTGAAACTAAAAAAAAATGTTTTAATCCTGATATGATTCAATTTATGAATTTCGATGTTCCTCAAAAAGGAAATACAAGATTTATGTATGTTTTACCCTTATCTGAAAACAGAGCCCTTCTGGAATTCACGCTTTTCTCATCTAAGTTATTAGATAGACAGGAATACTTGGACGAGATAACCTCATTTGCTAGTCGATTACCCACAGGTGGCTATCGGGTTATTGAGGAGGAGAATGGAAATATTCCTATGACTTGTTACCGCTTCGACCATAATAATAATGAAAATATTTTACATATAGGTTCTGCAGGCGGATGGACAAAACCTAGCACTGGATATACCTTTCAACGTATAAATACTAAAACTAAACTTTTGACCCAATATTTAAAACTAAACCGTCCTTTAAACGAATTTCATAAAAAAAATAGATTTTGGTTTTACGACCTACTTTTTTTAGATGTCTTGGCAAATAATAACTCTAATGGATCAGAACTTTTTAAAAGAATGTTTCAAAAAAACTCTCCTGAATTAATTTTTAAGTTTTTAGATGAAAAATCGAACTATTGGGAGGAGTTTCAAATTATGAAATCATTTCAAGTTGGAAAATTTGTAAGGGCTTTAATTAAAAGAGTATTTAATACTTACGATTAATCAACCAATCTTTTAGGGCTCTAAATTTAGTTTTTTTCTTGTCTGAAATCGATAGTTTTTCTAATTGTTCTTCTGCCATATCAGCATAATAGAGGATTGAAAGTCTAGTTGCTTCTTTCGCACCAGTATCTTCAAATAAACCTTTAATAACTGAAATTTTTTCTTCATCTTTAAGAGTTAAGTTATCTGTTAAAATAGACCTGAGTAAGTCAGCTTGTTTTGCATTAGCTTTTTTAATTGCTAAGTGATAAAGAATAGTTTTTTTGTTTTCTAAAATATCCCCACCAATCTTCTTTCCAAAAGTTGATTGATTTCCAAAAGCATCAAGATAATCATCTTGAAGTTGAAAAGCGAGTCCCAGTTGCACTCCAAAATCATAGATTGCTTTGGTATCTTCCTTGCTGGCACATCCTATTATTGCTCCCATCTTCAAAGCACAACCAATCAGAACCGCCGTCTTTAGTCTTATCATCTCTATATATTGGTTTTGCGAAATCAAAGATTGAGTTTCAAAATCTATATCAAATTGTTGACC
>CESD01099450.1_pt1 | contig 15378 bp, 17 predicted proteins | sample 531191 | NCBI WGS metagenome assembly CESD01 (sample SAMEA2622021, study PRJEB7988) | marine metagenome | biome: marine biome (ENVO:00000447); feature: deep chlorophyll maximum layer (ENVO:xxxxxxxx); material: "saline water (ENVO:00002010), including plankton (ENVO:xxxxxxxx)" | depth 188 m
GTCACATAATCAAGCCCTAATTCTTTTATAAATGCAATGTCTTCTTCGCTGGGGTTAGGGCTTACTTGTGCAGCAATTTTTATTTTTGATTTATTTGTCATTTTTATTAATTAAATTATGAGTGATAAAATATTATTTAATTTTTATTTTGGGGGATATTTATGAGAATTACAATGACATCTATATTATTTGTCCTGACGATAGGACTATTTGCCTGTGGTGGAGAAGGTAGTTCGGATGTAGCTTTTAAACAAATTAATCCATCAGACAAGGTTTATACGCTAGAGGATTTGAAAAGTTTAGGCGTAAAAAAGGGGAAAACTTACAAGGTTAAGGATCTGCAAGACGCAGAAAGTGCATACTTTGTTTTTTATAAGAAACCTGACTCAAAAGAAGCAATTGAATACGAGATAAGATTTTATCCTAATCATGATTTAGCTATGTCGCCTGGCTTAAACATAGCGAAAGAAAGAGTTGGGCCTGACGCTAAATTAAAAAAAGATGAAGCAACGTGGGCTGAAGGCTTGAAGGATGCTAGGCAGTGTGGTGGAGCAGGAGGAGGAGTTAGTGGTGGTGGAGTAGGTGCAGCCGGAGATCATGCAGTTGGAAGTTGTTCTTCGCCAAAATACAATGAATTTTTTGTTATAGGAAATATGATTGCATTATGCCAAGGTGAAAATGAAACTGAATCTAGAATTCATTGTGTTGACCTACTTTCTTTAATCCAAGGCACCGAAGTTGAATGATTTTTTCAATCAAATAAGAATAGTCTTATTTGAAAAACCTTTTGATTTTTCAGGAAGATCTCCTAGAAAAGAGTATTGGAGTTTTTGGCTTTTTACACAATTGACGTTTCTACCATTGTTGTTCTTATCTCTTAGAGCAAGACCTTTAGCAATATTCCTTATTATTTATTATTTAATACTTTTGATACCCACTTTGGCCGTCACTGTAAGGAGATTGCATGATGTGAATAAGAGTGCCTTTTGGCTTATTGGATTTGCTCCCTTCGCACTATTAGCATATTCTTCACTTCTTTTTCTATCTTTAATTGCTCCAGATAATCAAACTGCAGTACAAATGGATATACTTCAAATTTTTCTTTATTCTATTTTTATTTTTGCCATTTTTGCACTTACATTGTGGTGGTGCTTTCCAATATTTATGTTTCTAGTAGAAGAAGGTAACAAAGAAGAAAATCGCTATGGGCCAAATAAATAATATTTCTTAAAAAATGTAGAATAAGTGATAAGTAGATAATAAAAATGAAATATATATATAAAACAATTTTAATAACTTTTAGTCTTCTATCAATCATAGGATGTTCTTCAAGTGGTGATGATGGGCCAGTGGTAGTTGGAAAAATTGTAACCAGCGATGTTATTTATAGTTTAGATGATTTCACTGGATCTCCAGTTAAGTTTAAAAAATCAAAAGAATATTCTGTCGAGCAATTAACATATGCTAAAGAAGTTTATTTTGGATTCAAAAAATTTGAAGATCCTGTAGATTATGAAATTAGATTTTTTGATTCTCATAATGATGCTCTTAATGGTGAGGCTCTAGTTAGAGAAAGAGCCGGAACAGAAGAAGAGATAAAACTTAAGAAAGATGAGGCTGTATTCACTGAAGGATTGAAAGATGTTCGAGAATGCGTTGGTTCTGGTTCTCAAAGAGGCATGGGAGGAGATACTAGCGGAGGAGCTGGTGTAGGTGGACATTGCTTAAATTCTAAGTATAAAAATTATGTGATTCAAGGTAACTTTATTCTCCTATGTCACGGTATTGACCCAAAAGACTCTTTAGGGAACTGCGAAAAGTTATTGGCACTTTTAGAAAAATAAAGCCAAAAGTCTCGATCAAATCATCATTATGTGTATAATAATGAGATGATAGATAATTAATTTGAAATTTACATTTAAATTAAATTAGCGGAGGTCACATATGCATCCATTTAATTATTATGCTCCCGAGACAATAGAAGAGGCTACTGAGATACTGAAGAAATACGGTGATAGAGCCAAGTGTCTTGCCGGGGGAACTGATGTTCTCGTTCAGGCTAGAGGAGAAAAATTTGAACTTGACGCAATAGTTGATGTAAAAAAGATTCCTCAACTCACTAAACTAGAATGGACGGATTCTCATTTAATTATTGGGGCTGCCACACCGTGTCATGTTTTATATGAAGACCCTAAAGTTTGTGAGGTATTTCCAGGTATAATTGATTCAGCATTCTTAATTGGAGGAATACAGATTCAGTCTAGAGCTAGTTTAGGAGGAAATTTATGCAACGCTTCTCCAAGTGCTGATGCAATTTGCTCTTTAATTGTTCATGAAACTACTTGCGAAATTGCTGGACCTAAAGGAACAAGAGAGATTCCTGTTGAAGATATGTGCACAGGACCAGGCAAAAATGCTTTGGAAAGCGGAGAATTTTTAGTTTCTTTAAAGATGCCATTAAAAAAAGGTAAGTTCTCTGCTTCTTATGAAAGATTTATTCCTAGAAATGAGATGGATATAGCAGTTGCGGCTGTTGCATCATCTCTTGAATTAAGCAATGGAAAAGTCTCATCTTGTAGAGTTGCATTAGCTGCAGTAGGCCCAACTCCAATATTTGCAAAAGAAGCTTCTGAATTATTAGTGGGCAAAGAGCCAACTGATGAAAATATAAAAAAAGTTTCTGAAAAGGCTAAGGACATTGCAAGTCCTATTGCCGATATGAGAGGAACGGTTGAACATAGAAAAGATTTAATCGAAGTTCTTACGAGAAGAACAATATCTAAAGCACTAGAGAGAGTAGGAGGATAAAATGGCTGAAAATAAAGTAAAAAAGGTTGCAGTAAATACAAAAATTAATGGCGAAGAGATGGATATACTTGTAGACCCATACGTAAGCCTTTTAGAGACACTGCGAGAAGTAGTTGGAATTACAGGAACCAAAGAAGGTTGTAACGACGGAAACTGCGGAGCTTGTACTGTTAACTTAGATGGAAGAATTGTGGATTCTTGTCTTGTTTTAGGAGTAGAAGTAGAAGGTAAAAATATTGAAACTGTTGAAGGTATGGCAACACCAGATGGCCTTCATCCTCTTCAACAAGCATTTCTAGAAGAGGCTGCTTTACAGTGTGGTATTTGCACTCCAGGCTTCCTTGTTTCAGCTAAAGCTCTGCTAGATAATGAACCTGATCCTTCTGAAGAAAGAATAAGACACTGGCTGGCAGGTAATTTATGTAGATGTACTGGTTATGACAAAATTGTGAAAGCAGTGTCTAAGGCTTCAAAAGAATCTAAGTAAAGGAGTAAAAATGGTATCAACTTCGGAGAATAAAAATTATAAAGTAATTGGCACAAGACCTATAAGGCACGACGGATATGACAAAGTTACTGGAAGAGCACAGTATGGTGCAGACATCAAACTTCCTGGAATGCTAATAGGTGCAGTTCTTAGAAGCCCTTATGCCCACGCAAAAATTAAATCAATAGATACTTCAGAGGCTGAGAAGATGGATGGAGTTTTCGCAGTTATGACGTCTAAAGATTTGCCTAGGCTGGGTGATGTAGTGAGAGGAAACTCAGAAGAATCGGGGTCAGAAAAACATTTAAGTGAAAATGTTATGGCCTTTGATAAGGTTTTATATAAAGGTCATGTAGTAGCAGGAGTTGCTGCTAAAGATCAAAATACTGCATTTGAAGCAGTTAAAAAGATTAAAGTGGATTATGAAGTTTTAAAGCCTGTTATAAATGTTGATCAGGCAATGGCGAAAGATGCTCCAATTTTGCACGAAGATTACACTGGAGATCACTTAGGAAAAAAAGTTAAAAATAGCAATGTTGCCGCTCACGCAAGACATGAAGTTGGAGATATTGATGATGGCTTCAAGAAGTCAGATTTGGTAGTAGAAAAAGAAGTTGACATGCAGACTGTTCATCAGGGTTATATAGAGCCTCATAGCGGTACTGCAGTTTGGGATGAAGAAGATAGGGTGAAAGTATGGACTAGCACTCAAGGATCGTTTTCTGTTAGAGATAGTGTATCGAAAGTACTGGACCTAGATGTATCTAGAGTTAAAGTAACTCCTATGGAGATAGGAGGAGGTTTTGGAGGAAAAATTCCTATTTATTTAGAGCCAATAGCAGCCGTACTCTCCAAAAAGACTAGGAGGCCTGTTAAGGCAATGATGAGCAGGACAGATGTATTCGATGCTACTGGCCCAGGCCCTGGAGGGAAAGTAAAAGTAAAAATTGGAATTGACTCAGAAGGAAAAATTTTAGCAGCTTATGCGGATATAAGACTTGAGGCAGGCGCATACCCTGAGGCTTTCATTGAGGCAGCAGCTAAGTGTGTATTTTCTTGCTATGATGTCCCATCTATGAAGATTGATGCTTATGATGTTTTGGTAAATAAGCCAAGTTCTGCTCCTTATAGAGCACCAGCCTCTCCTCAAGTTGCATTTGCTACAGAAACAGTAGTTGATGAAATTTGTGAGATCAAAGGTTACGATCCTATTGATTTTAGACTCATGAATGTTGCTGAGAAAGGTACAAGAACAGCTTTAGGTCCGAAGTACAGAACTATTGGATTAAAAGAGTGTTTAGAGGCTGCAAAAAACTCTAATCATTGGAAATCAACTTTAGATTCAAATCCAAGTCCTGGCAAGAAAAGAGGAAGAGGTATAGCAAGTGGGTATTGGTTTAATATAGGATTCAAGTCTTCTGTAAATCTTTCACTTAACCCTGACGGTAAAGTAGCACTTACTGAAGGGTCAACTGATATTGGTGGATCAAGAGCTTCAATTGCTATGCAGGCAGCCGAGGTACTAGGAATTGCTGCCGAAGATGTAAGACCTTCAGTTGTAGATACAGATAGCATTGGAATTACTGATGTTACAGGAGGTAGTCGTACAACTTATGCTACAGGATATGCTGCATACAATGCTGCCCATAAATTGATTGAAGAGATTATTGAGAAAGCAGCTATTAAATGGGATATTAGCGAAGATCAGATAGAATATTCTGATGGAATTGTAAAATCAAAAACAGATTCAGAGTTAAAAATGACTTTAAAGGAGATTGCTGATGATCCTCCAGGAGGACCTATAGTTTCATCCGCATCTGTTGACTTAGAAGAAGCAGGAGGTGGTTTTGCAGTTCATATTGCTGACCTAGAAATTGATGAAGAAACTGGAAAGACAGATGTAATAAACTATACTGCTATACAGGATGTTGGAAAAGCAATTCATCCTTCTTATGTTGAAGGTCAGATGCAAGGAGGAGCTGCTCAAGGAATAGGTTGGGCTTTGAATGAAGAGTACTTTATGAACGAAGATGGAGTAATGCTTAACTCAAGTTACTTGGATTACAGAATGCCTATAGCGCTAGATCTTCCAATGATTGATACTATTATGGTTGAAGTGCCAAGCGAAGAACATCCTTATGGAGTTAGAGGAGTAGGTGAACCTCCTATTGTTCCTCCAGTCCCAGCTATTGGAAATGCAATTAATGATGCTTTAGGATTGAGGCTACTTAGCACTCCTATGAAACCTTCTAGAATTACAGAAGCTTTAAAAAGAAAAAAATAATTTTCTAATGATAAAAATCTTTCTTCCTTATAAGATAAGAGAAACTCTTGGCGTGCCTACAGAGATAGAAGCTGACGGCTCTAATCTTAGGAATCTTATTGATCACATAGAAGATGCGTATCCAGGTGTTAAAGAATATTTAGTTGATGAAGGGAAATTAAAACCAGGGATGTCTGCAGTAATTGATGGAAAAACAACAAGATTAGGTTTAATTCATAAATTGGATAATGTATCTGAAATACATTTCCTTCCCTCTATAGCTGGTGGATCAGAATGAAGGATAAACAATTTCCTGATTTAAATTCTAAACCTAATTTTTCCGAAATTGAACAAGAAATATTAAGTTTTTGGAATAAGGACGAAACTTTTAATAAAACACTCAATAAGGGCCAATCTTCAGAGTTTGTTTTTTATGATGGCCCTCCATTTGCTAATGGATTGCCTCATTATGGTCATCTGTTAACCGGATTTGTCAAAGATATAATTCCTAGATTTCAAACTATGCTAGGCAACAAAGTAGATCGTAGATTTGGTTGGGATTGTCATGGCTTGCCAGCCGAAATGGAATCAGAGAAAGAATTAGGAGTCTCTGGAAGAGCAGAAATAATTAAATTTGGAGTAGGAAACTTTAACGATCATTGCCAAAAATCCGTCATGAAGTATACGCAGGAATGGGAAAAGTCAGTAAATAGGCAAGCAAGATGGGTTGATTTTGATAACGATTATAAAACCATGGATATATCCTATATGGAATCTGTAATATGGGCCTTTAAGGAGTTATGGAAAAAAGGTTTAGTCTATGAGAAAGACAGGGTAATGCCTTACTCATGGAAAGCTGAGACTCCAATATCAAATTTTGAAACAAGACTTGATGACTCTTATAGAGAAAGAGAAGACCCTGCGGTTACTGTTAAGTTTAATTTATCTGAAAAATCAGAATACCCTAATACCAGTATTTTGATTTGGACTACTACTCCTTGGACATTGCCTTCAAACTTAGCAGTTGCTGTAAATAATAAATTAGATTATTTACTTATTAGTAATGGGTCTGAGAAATTAATAATAGGAGAATTTGCGTTATCAAAATATAAAAATGAATTAGCTGAATTTAAAGTTGAAAGGAAAATAGTTGGATCTGATCTTGTTGGGTTAGAGTATAGTCCTGTATTTAAATATTTTGAAAAACAACCCAATGCATTCAGGGTACTTTCTGCTGAATTTGTAAATACAGAGGAAGGAACTGGAATTGTTCATATGGCGCCTGGGTTTGGAGAAGACGACCAAACTATTTGTGAAAAAAATGATATAAAAACTGTTTGTCCTGTTGACTCTAGAGGGCAATTTACATCTGAAATCTCTGACTATTCTGGCCAACTAGTTTTCGATTCTAATCCAAAAATTATAAAAAAATTAAAATCGGATGGATATTTAGTTAGGCATGAAAATTATAAACATAATTATCCTCATAGTTGGAGAACAGATGAACCTCTGATTTATAAGACTCTTAATTCTTGGTATGTAGAAGTGTCAAAATTTAGAGACAATATGGTAGAAAATAATCAAAAGATTAATTGGATACCTGACCATATAAAAGATGGAGCATTTGGTAACTGGCTTTCTGGTGCAAGAGATTGGTCTATCAGTAGAAATAGATTTTGGGGAACTCCAATACCTGTTTGGAAAAGTGATGATCCAAATTATCCAAGAATTGATGTTTATGGGAGCCTTGATGAGATAGAGTCAGATTTTGGAGTAAGACCAAAGAATTTGCACAGACCTTATATTGACGAGTTAACTAGACCAAATCCTGATGACCCAACAGGAAAGAGTACTATGAGAAGGGTTGAAGAAGTTTTTGATTGTTGGTTTGAGTCTGGGTCAATGCCCTTTGCTCAAGTTCATTACCCTTTTGAAAATAAAGAATGGTTCGAATCTCATTTTCCTGCTGATTTTATCGTTGAGTATATAGCTCAAACTAGAGGTTGGTTTTATACTCTTATGGTTTTATCAACCGCATTATTTGATAAACCTCCTTTTTTGAATGCAATTGGACATGGAGTAGTTATTGATGAGAAAGGATTAAAATTATCTAAGAGATTGAATAATTATCCAGAACCAGAAGAAGTATGGAAAAATTTTGGAGCCGATGCTCTAAGATGGTTTTTAGTTTCATCCCCAATACTTAGAGGCCAAAATTTAATGATGGATAGCACTGGCTCAGGTATAGATTCTTCTCTAAGGCAAGTAATAGTTCCTTTGTGGAATTCAGTATATTTTTTCAATCTTTATTGTAATTTAGAGAATTACAATCCTAATATAATTTATAAGGCAAATTTACCCATAGATAAATATATTTTATCTAAATCTAAAATAGCCTCCTTGGATGTAAAAGAATATTTAAGCAACTATGATATTACTGGGGCATGTGGGATTATTTCTGAGTTTATTGATACATTAAATAATTGGTACATAAGAAGATCTCGTAATAGATTTTGGGCCAAAGCCGACACTGCATCTGCCACTGATGCTTACGATACATTGTATACAGTATTAAATATATTATTAAAAATAATCGCCCCTCTGTCCCCTCTTGTTTCGGAGAAATTATTTATGAATTTAAATGAAAATAACTCTGTTCACCTAGAAAGTTGGCCCGATGTTTCAGGCATTGAATCAAACGATAAATTGATAGAAGAGATGGATATTATAAGAAAAATAGTTTCTACTTCATTATCTATAAGAAAGATAAATAAAATAAGAGTTAGGCAGCCTTTAAATATACTTAAGATTCAATCTAATAAAGGTGAGTGGGTTAAAGAATATTTTGAGTTGATAAAAGAAGAAGTAAATATAAAAAATATAAATATTGAGAAAATCAAAAATAGTGAAGATTCTATGCAATTAAAGATTAATCCAAGAATGCTTGGCCCTCGAATTGGCAATAAAGTTCAAGAATGTATTCAGTTGGCAAAAGAAGGAAAATGGAAGGAAGAAAATGGAGTTGTGATTGTCGGTGATTTTGAACTCAAAGACAGTGAATATGAAATTGAAACAATAATTAATGATGATCCTAGTTCCCAGTTAATCGAAGGGACTAATTTTATAGTTGAGCTTGATCTTTCTATTGATGAAGATTTAAGAAAAGAAGGCATAACCAGAGATTTAATAAGGGCAGTCCAAAACACTAGGAGAGAAAAGGGGCTTGATGTGTCTGATTATATAAGAATTAATATATCTGGTGATCAAGACTTAATTGATTCTGTAAATCAGAACTTAGAGTTTTTTAAAAATCAGATTCTTGCCAAAGAAGTAATATTTAATGATGAAGATAGTGAATTTGATTTTGAAGAAAAACTTAATGGAATCATGTCGCGCTTCAAAATAATTAAGTTAAATTAGTTTCAATCTATTTCTTTTTCTAACACTAGCGAAACTTCTATTTCCTCTTGCCCTCTTATTATATTTAATCTAATAGTATCTCCAGGTTTAAAGTTGTATGTCCAACTTATGTACTCGCCATAACTTCTAACTGGCTTATTTTCTATAGAGATAATTATATCTCCTGGCAATAATCCTGAATTGACTGCTGGACTACCTGAGGCTATTTCGAGAATTGCCACTCCTTTGAAATTTTCATCTAGTTCACATAAATTATATCCCACCTCACACAATGTATTAATAAAATTAGGATCCAAAGTTCTTCCCTCTATTCCATCCCTAGGAATTTGAACTTCTCCAAATTCTAATAAATCGTTTATGTATCTAAGTACAAGGTCAGAACTTATAGCAAATCCTATCCCTTCAGCGCCTCTCATAATAGTGCTATTTATCCCTACTAATTTTCCTGAAAGATTGACAAGAGGTCCGCCAGAATTTCCCTCATTAATTGCAGCATCAGTTTGAATCATATCTGTTAATGTTCTGTCATCTTCAGTTTCTATTACCCTTTCTTTGGCGCTAACGATTCCTGCTGTAACAGTAGGCGTTCCGGCCAATCCGAAAGCATTACCTAAAGCAATAACCCAGTCACCAACCTTTAATTCTTTAGAACTACTAAATTCTATAGGCATCAATTCTTGATCAGTATTTATTTTTATTAGAGCAATATCACTATAAGGAACTCTTCCAATAATTTTTCCTTGATATATTGACTCATCATTCAAAATAACTGAAATTTCTCTCGCATCTTTTATTACATGATCATTAGTGACAATGTATCCATCTTCAGAAATTATCACACCGCTTCCATCTGCAGATCTGATTCTTGGTATAAAAAATCTATCTAAGGCTACTGTTGAAATATTTATAGCTACTACAGAAGGAGAAACATATTCAATAGTTTCACTTAAACTTGGAAGGTATGTTTCAGGTTCAGGGGTAGTTACGAGCACTTCTCTGCCCATGTTAGAACTACATGAGAATAATAGTAAAAATAGTAGAGTTATAGGCAATAAACTTTTATATGTCTTATTCACTGCTATATTTTATCATAGAGAATTACGAATATTTAAGGAAAATCATATAATGTTATTATGCCTTCAAAATCATCAAAATCAACAAGTTTTAGACCAAGGGACGGCAATCTAAAGCCCATTATTGTAAAAAGTGAAGTTAGAAGTGCCTCAGAGAGAGGGGCTTCATCTCCTCTGATAGTTGTTTATGGATTCTTGGCTTTAATATTATTTGGAGCAATTTTACTTTTTCTACCCTTTTCTCATAATGAACCCGTTTCATTTGTTGATTCTTTATTTACGGCGACATCTGCATCAACCGTTACTGGTTTAACTGTTTTGGATACCCCAACTAGTTGGTCTTTATTTGGTCAGATTGTTATAGCTTTTTTGATTGTAATTGGAGGGATTGGGTTTATGACAGGTGCTGCGTTTTTTCTAATAGCAGCAGGCCAATCTCTTGGGCTTAGAAGAAGTGTTCAAATTGGGGAAGGTTTAGGCGCTGATAACCTCGGTTCTATTGGAAATTTGGTTTGGAAAGTTGTTTTATCTTCACTATCATTTCAAATAATAGGAATATTTATATTTTTTATTTTATTTTCTTATTCTTACGGTTTTGGCAATATTCAGGAAAATGCTTGGTATTCTATATTTCATTCAATTTCCTCTTTTAACAATGCAGGTTTTACAATTTTTGGGTTTGGTACCAATCTTGAACCTTTCTCTAGAGGTTTAATCAATAATTTAGTTTTAATCGTGACTGCAGTTATGTTCTTTTTTGGCGGAATTGGATATTTTGTCATGTATGATCTTGTTCACCACCGGAGAATTTTAGGTAGTAAAGGTTTTAGAAGATTTAGGGTAGTTCTTAGTTTAGAAACAAAATTGATATTGGTAGGTTCTTTGGTTCTTGCAATTGGTGGGTCTATTTTAATTTATCTTTTTGAGTTTTCTAATCCTAATACTTTGGGCTCTATGACATTAACCGAAAAAATTATAAATAGTATTTTTACCTCTATGTCTACAAGGACAGCTGGCTTCAATTCATTTGATATGTCTCAATCTAACGATTATACGAATTTAGTGTGCACTTTTTTAATGTTTATAGGGGGAGGGCCTGCATCAACAGCAGGGGGTATAAAAATTACTACTTTTATACTTGCAGTATTAATGATAATGAGTCACATAAGAGGATCTAATAATATTTCATTCTTTGGAAGAGAAATTCCTTATGATATTGGCGTAAGGGCTATGGTTATATTGATTTTAAGTATTTTTATAATCGGAATTACGGTGTTAATAACTTTATTTATTGAGTTCTCTTATGCAGGCAAAAGTCATAATTTTGTACATTTAGTTTTTGATACGATTTCAGCTTTTAGCACTAACGGAATGTCTACCGGATCTAGCCAAGATATAAGTGACCTTTCAAAGATATTATTTTCATTTATTATGTTTATAGGGAGGTTAGGACCTATGACATTAGCATTATTGCTGGCTGGGTCGCAAAAGCCCGTTGATTATAGATTTTTTCAAGAGAAGGTTAGAATAGGATAAAAGGGGGTTTAATTGAAAATAACTCAAGTAGCTGTAATAGGATTAGGTAGGTTCGGAACCACTGTAGCTACTACTTTGTACCAAATGGGGCATGATGTCCTAGCTATTGATATTGATTCTGACAAGGTTCAGGAGTTGGCAGGTCAAGTAACTTATGCAGTTGCAGCCGATGCTACCGATGAATCCAGCTTGAAAGAATTAGGTATAGAAAAATTCGAATATGCCGTAGTTGCAATTGGGTCTAATACTGAAGCAAGTATTATGGTAAGTGTTTTGCTTAAATCTCTTAATATTGGAATAGTTATAGCAAGAGCTGTTTCAAAGCTTCAAGGTGACACACTTGAAAGAATTGAAGTGGATAAGGTTGTTTATCCAGAAACTGATATGGGAAGAACATTAGCTCATAACCTATTTTTACCTGGTATTCAACAATATATGGAACTCACCTCAACCTATGGGATAAGTAAAATTAAAGTTCCTGCGAGGTTCATTAGTCAGACTTTAAAGAATAGTAATTTTAATAATTTAAGAGATAGGTATGGGCTAGCCCTGATAGCTATTCAAAGAGGGGATGATATAATCCTGAATCCTGATGAGAATCAAACATTAACATCTAACGATACACTTATAATTGCAGGCCCTGATGAAAAAATTTCAGATATTGTTGGTCCATCAAATATTAAATCTGATGAGTAATTTTTATGGATAAAATTTTAATTATATTAGACAAAATAAATGTAAATAATAAATTAATGATAGATGATATTCAGTCTTTAATTAAGGCAAAGGGTGTAGAAATTTTTTATGTCTCCTTGGTTGAAATTCCTCTCCAATATCCTATTGATACTGAGAATGAGTATTTTAAAAAGGATTTTGAAAATGCAGAGCAATCGCTAAAGAGTTTTGAATCAGAACTTAATATAAAAAGAATTCCAAAATCAAGAAAAAGTGGAGGTTTGCTAAAGGTCAGAGACGTTAGTTATGGAATAATTGAACAAACTTCTTTAAATTCAATAGATTTGGTAATTGTGCCCGAGAAAATTATTCAATCTAATTCCAACAGATTTAATAAAGAATCTTATTTAAGTAAGATAATAAATAGTTTAAATTCTTCAATTATGATTTGGCGAGGTCAAGAATAGATGAGAGCGTTAATTATAGGATCTAGTGTTGTCGCGAGGCAAATTGGTGAATCTTTAAATGAAAAGGTTGAAAAATTAGTATTTTTAGATTCTGATTCTTATAAATTTCATTCTTGGGATTTATTTAAAGAGGATAATATTAGTTTTCAATCAGGTGATATACAAAAAATGGACACTCTATTAGATGCTGGCTTAGAAGAATCAGATATAGTAGTAGTAGATGCAGGAGAAGATGCAGTGAGTTTATTTGTTGCTCAAAAATGTAAGATTAATTTATCAACCTCTATATTTATAGTTTTAGATGATATGTCTATTTCAGATATATATCAGGATTCAGGATTTGTAATACTAGATTCTCATAATTTAAGTTCAAATAAAATAATAAAGCATTTAGAGAAATTTTAATGAAGAAAAATATTATTATTAATGGAATTAACGATGAGTCTAGGGCTTTATATGAGGATCTTTTAGATCATAATTTAGATGATGTGATATTTATTGATTCAAATAGAGAATTAGTTAATGATTTAAACTATAAATCTGACAGCCCAATCGCATATTTAGGTAATCCTATTTCTCCTGAATTTTTAGAATTTGTTGGTATTAACAGAGAAGATTCTGAAGCTATATTTGTTTCCATGACAGATAGCGATTCAGTCAATCTAATTTCCTGTGAAATTGCAAAATTAAAATTTGAATTATCTCAAGTAATATCTATTGTTAATAGTAAAGAAAATGTCCCTTTATTTAATGCTTATGGGATAAGTGAATTAGTATTGAGAGAAAAATCTATAATAGAGATAATACTTAATACTGCTGGAGTGACTTTGCCAGTACGCCTAATGGATATTCAATTAAAAGGAACATCAGTATGGTCAATAAGAATACCTTCAGGGTCAGAAATAATTGGTGATGACTTATCTAAATTGAAAATTCCATTTAGGGCAATAATTTTAGGTAAAATAGATAGTAAAGGTAATCCTTATCAATCAACCGAGAACATAGATATCGAGGAAGACGATACTATATTAATTATTTCTTCTAATAGAAATGAAGAATCAATGACAAGATTTTTTCAAGGAAAAGAAAATGGGCAATAGTTCAAATATTGGGTATCTTGGGCCTAAAGGCACATATAGTTCTAGAGCTTCAGAATTGTATTCTACAAAACTAAATCAAGTCCCTTTCAATTCTATCAATGAGGTTTTGGGTTCATTGAAAGATAAAACTTCTGATTTGGTTATTGTACCTCTTGAGAATAGTATTCAAGGATCAATTGTTGAGGTATTAGATTTTCTTGCTGATGAAGAAAATAACTATAGTATTGTTGATGAACTTAATTTAAATATTAATCATTCAATATATACACTTAAAAAATTTAATAATGATAATTTTGAAGTGATTTTCAGTCACCCACAAGCTTTAGGTCAGTGTTATAAATATATAAATAATAATTATGCAAATGTAGAGTTGAAAATTTCTAATAGTACAGCCGATTCTATTAATGATTTAGAAGAGTATAATGCTCCAGGTGCATTTATAGGACCTCCTTGGTTGAAAGATAATAAGGAAGTTATTCTATTAGATGAAAATATTCAGTCTGTAAAGAATAATGTAACCAGATTTGTGATAATTAGTAATGATTTTCGTGAAGAAATTACACATAAAGATAAAACATCGCTAGTCATATCCTTTAACGGTGATTCTCCTGGATCTTTATACAATGCTTTAGAGCCTTTTGCAGTGAGTAAGATAAATATGACAAAGATAGAATCTAGGCCAACCAAAGAAAAACTAGGAAATTATTATTTTTTCATTGATGTAGAAGGTAATCTAAAAGATGAAAAACTTTCTGAATGCCTAACTAAAATTGAAAAGATATGTAATTTGAAGATCTTAGGGTCATACCCAATTTTTAATGGCTAATCTTCTTCAAGTTCTTCTCTAAGAGAATCTGCAACCCTTTTCCCTTCATTAGTTGCCTCTATTATTCTTTCTCTTGCAAATTCAGTTAGATCTTTAGCTTTATCTCGCCATTCATTACTTGCCTCAGTAAGAATTGCCCTAGTTTCATCACCAGGCCTAGGAGCAAAAATTAAACCACCAATCAGTCCCATTATGCCTCCAATTATGAATCCGCTCGAAAATCCTGAATCATTATCATTACTCATTAGTGCTATCCTTCTTTCCTTTTTTTGAATTTTTTCTAACTACTTTTTTCCTCTTCTTTTTGCTTCTCTTTGCTACAGAGTCAGTAAATTTTTTGAGTGTTAGAGCTCCATTAATAATATTTGCAAAAGGTTTTGGAACAGTTTCTTTGATCTTATTTTTTAAAGAATCAATTTCATTTATTGATCCTTCTATATAACCAATTATCTTTTTTACTCTAATAAAGATAATCAATATTAATATTGTTGTAGTAAGCAAAAAGATAAAACTAGAAATTATTCCAAATATTATTAATATGTCTCTTATTGAAGCTATTATCATTTCATAAAATTATTTGTGCTTAATTAATATTGATATTAACAATAAAAGTTAATTTGGTAAATTATTTATAATTAATTATTAACTAATTACTTAATAACTTTGATCTATAAAATCTTTTAATTTCTTAGATCTGGTGGGATGTCTTAGTTTTCTAAGTGC
>CESD01094506.1_pt1 | contig 15367 bp, 20 predicted proteins | sample 531191 | NCBI WGS metagenome assembly CESD01 (sample SAMEA2622021, study PRJEB7988) | marine metagenome | biome: marine biome (ENVO:00000447); feature: deep chlorophyll maximum layer (ENVO:xxxxxxxx); material: "saline water (ENVO:00002010), including plankton (ENVO:xxxxxxxx)" | depth 188 m
CTCTTCATTTATAAATTCAGGTCTTTGGGCCTATTCAAGGCATCCTAATTATTTAGGCGAAATACTAATTTGGCTTGGTATAACAGTCATGTCATTTAAATATCTTTCTGGATTTGGATATATAGCACTAATTACTCCATTATTTGTTTTTGTATTATTAAGATATATTTCTGGAGTACCTCAGCTTGAATCAATTGCTAATGATAGATGGGGAGGAGATGATAGATATACAGAATATAAGAATAAAGTAGGATTATTGTTTCCAAAATTATTTAATGATTAGTACAGTTCTTAGCTTAATATTTTTTGCTATGTTTATGACTGGAAGCCCAGGCCCAGGCAACCTTTTGATGATGGCAGGCGGCTCTTCTTTAGGATTTAGAAAGTCTATACATTTTTTATTGGGATTAGTGACAGGAAAAACTTTTGTTAACTTTGCAATTGCAATTGGTTTAGGTGTTTTTGTTGTTGAGAATAAAATTATATTTGAATCATTAAAATACATATCGTCTGCATTTATTATTTACCTTTCTATTTCATCTTTAAGAAATAAAAACTATAAGACCGATTTATCAAAATTTACTTTTAAAAATGGGTTATTAGTCCACCCTTTAAGTCCTAAGACTTGGAGCATGATAATTCTTGCTCAATCACAAATTTCAGATATTAATTTATCTCAAATCCAAAGATCACTAATAATTTGGGTAATTTTTACAATAGGACAAGTAATATTTCACTCCTCTTGGGGGATTGCAGGGTCGATATTAGGTAAAGCTTTTGATAATAATATTTGGACTAACAGATCTATACTAATTATTACTATATTGTTTGTAATTTGGTTTTTACTTAATTAATTCTAATTAAACCCAGGGCTGTCAACATTGCAGACTCTAATTCTTCCATCCCCTTTGGCTCTCTCTTTCCCTAGTATTGACCCCTCAAGAAGATACAAGTTATCCATATTTTTTCCTCCAAGGACACAGTCAAATGCTCCATGCGTATTAGAATCAATTTTCCCTGATATTTCTCCTCCCTCTGCAACCCTTACCCAGCCTCCAGGGCCACCAAATTTATAATAAGGTATTGCTACCCAAACCCTCCCTTCGACATCCATAGTAATTCCATCAGTAGGGGCGCCTAAGTCAGCAAATATTCTTCTATTATCTAAATCTCCATTAGATTTTATGTCGAATATTGATAATCGATATGCAAATGTCTCTGCAACAACCAATTTTTTACCATCAGGACTTATAGCCATTCCATTTGTAAATGTCATCCTATCTGCAACTCTTCTGACAGATCCATCTACATCAACAAGCATTATTGAACTAAAAGTAGGCATATTATCTGGGGCAATGGGAATATTTTCATTGAATGATTCTAATGCAACTGTACCTACGTAAGCCCTTCCAGAAGAATCAGTAGTCATATCATTTATAAAATTATTTTCATGAACCCCAATGTCTGCATACTCTTTAGTTGATTTGCCATCATATACTAAAACTTTTTTATCCTGTAGTGAGTTTATTAGAAGGTCATCATTTTTATTCCATCCTAATCCAACTGGAAGCCCGTCTATTTTTACAACTGTTTCTTTATTTCCTGCTTCTGTGAAACTAATAACCTCGTTAGAAAAAATATCTGAACAAATTAACTTATTATCTTTCCATCTTGAGCCCTCTGGAAATATTAAATTGTCTGCGAAAGTTTCAAGTTGCATTTATAAGATATAACTAAGGGTTAATAGAGCCAGCACAGCAGGAGGAGCAACTAGACAAATCAATACAAATCCAGGAGTTATTGCCATGAGCAATTTGTTGGGATCTTGCCATTCCATATCATGAAATTTTTTTTGGACTAAAAGTTTTTTCATTTTAGAACTTAATTCTTGAATTGAAGGGGTTGATGCAAGCCTAGAATCTGGTTTTATTTCTTGAAGATCTTTTTTTAATTGGATAAGTTTTTCAATATTCGAAATATTCCTATCTCTTGAATATTCATCATTTACTTCTAACTGAGATATATCCCTAATGATTATTTCTATTTTTTCTCTGTCGGATGTCATCATCATAAAATCAGATTATAAAAAAACTTAATTTAGTGGAAGTTATATTGACCTATTAATGGAATTAAATAAGAATTTAAATATGAATATATATAATTTTAAAGATATTGATAAGTGGATTGTGGGTAATTCTTGGATAAATTCTGAAATTGTAAACCTCAATGAAAAGTTGGGTATAGATATTGGATCAAGGTGGGCAACATCTCAAAATGAGAGAAACGCAGCAAAATATATACATGAATTTTGGAAAAACGAGGGACTTCAGACTTATCATGAAAATTTTGATATTGAAACTTATAAGTTTATTAATAGCACTCTAGAGGTTGAAGGAAAGCAACTTGATGTTAAGCCTTATCACAGATGTCCATCTGTTGATTTAGATTCAGATATGATTGATTTAGGTCATGGGACTTATCGTGAAGTTAGTGAAAAATCAGAAAATATCAAAGATAAGATTGCATTAATTTATAGAAATCACGAACCATTTACAGAACAAGAGCCAATAAGCAATAGAGTTGCTTTTATTTCAAATATGGGCGCTTCTGCAATAATTGTAGGAGATCCTAAATCAGGTAGAAGGATGGAATATTCTTCAGTATGGGATACTAGAGATCCCGAATCAGTATATCCGCCATTACCAATAGTTAATACATCTAGCGAGCACCTATTGTTATTGAAGAGATATGCTCAAAAAAATCATAAAGCAAAATTAAAAGTAACAACAGAATTTTATAACGCAGAAACATCAAATGTTGTTGCTGAAATACCTGGGGGAATAAAAGGTGAATATATTGTTATGTGTGGACACCATGATACTGTATTTGATACGCCAGGGGGGAATGATAATACCTCAGGAGCGATTGCTGTAATTGAAACTGCAAGGACAGTAAAGAAAGCTATAGATGAATTCAAACTTAAACCAATTATCGGTTTAAGATTTATTACATTAAGTGCAGAAGAGCAAAGGCTACAAGGGTCATTTTTTCACGTTAATAATAATTATGATTCTAAAAATAAGCCAAAATATGTGCTTAATTGTGATGAATTGTCTACAGGGAATTTAAAAGGAATTGTCTTGGGTTTTTCGCATTTAAGAAATTTTTTACAAGGACAACTTGATACTTTAAATGAAGATCTGAAAGTACATGTAATGTCTCAAATAGATGGACATTCAGATCACTTCCCCTTTTTAGAAGCTGGAATTGATGCTTCTCATCCTTGGAGGTGGAGATTTTTTGGTAGATATCCTTCTTGTGAATATCATCATGAGCCTCCAGATACTTTTGACAAATTAAATGTAAAAGATCTTAAGTATTATATTTCTACTTTTTCAAGATTACTTATTAGATTATCCTTAATACCAATTGAACAGTGGCCAAAAAATCCATTAACTAAGGAGATAGTAAGGACAAGGCTTGATGAAGAAAAAAATTTTGAAATAAGAACAGGATGAGTAAATGAAAATTACTGATTTAAAATGTGCAATAATTGGAAAGACTCCTGTAGTCAGAATATTAACTGATGAAGGAATTTCTGGCTTTGGTCAGGCAGAATGGGCAAAACCATACTTGAAACCTTTTGTATTATTTTATAAGCCTCAACTTCTTGGTGAGGATCCTACCAATGTTGAAAGAGTAATGAGAAAGATTAGAAGGCTTGGTGGTTTCAAGCCATACGGTTCTGCTGTAAGTGCTATTGAAGTTGCATTATGGGACATTGCTGGCAAGGCATCTAATTTGCCAATATATAAATTACTTGGTGGAAAAGTCAGGGATAGGGTATTGGTCTATAACGGAGGAATAAGGTTTCCTATTGAAGGTAAAGATAGCCCAGAAAGTTTTGCAGAAAATACTCTAAAAATGAAAAACTTAGATGAAGGTTTTTCAATAATTAAGCAAGGGATTGCTGTCCATGGAGAATTTGCATCAAATTTCGATGATTATTTTTATGGTGACGTCCATTGGGATGAAAATAATAGCATTGTTTATGAGGACGAATCAGACCAAAAACCATGGGCATTAAGTCAATATATTCCGGGCGGTGGACAAATAACTGAGAAGGGATTTAATTATACTATTGAATGCATTAAAGCTATGAAAGAGGTCCTGGGAGATGAAGTTGGTTTGGCTCTTGATTTAGGCCCAGGTATCAATCCGAGCGACGCACTAAAAATTGCAAAAGCGGTTGAAGATTTAAATATAATGTGGTTAGAAGATATGATAACTGGCGACTACACGCCATATGTGCTAGCCGACCTTTATCGAGACGTTACAATAAACACAACTACCCCTATCCATACAGGCGAACAAATATATTTAAGACATAATTTTAAGGATTTAATAGATAAAAGGGCTGTTAACGTAGTAGGTCCTGACCCATTGGATGTAGGAGGTTTGGCTGAAACTAAATGGATTGCAGAATATGCTGATATGAACGGGATAAGCATAGCCCCTCACGGAACTATTGACGGGTTAATTGGGTTAGCGGCTCATGTTCAATTGGCTGCAACATTACCAAAAAATTATATTGCTTTCGAATACTGCGTACCTTGCCATAAGTGGTGGTACGATATTATAGATGGCCTTCCAAGCCCTATTGTAAAAGATAGTTATATAGATGTTTGGGATTCACCAGGGTTAGGTATATCTTTTAATGATGGCGCAAAAAAATATCTTAAAGAAGAAGATAAAGATTTTTTTGATTAAAGATTTTTACTTTTCTTTTTTTTAGAGGATTTATTTTTAGATATTCTTTTAACAGTAATTTCAATTGATTTCCAAATTTTTGAATCATTAGGTGTTACGAAACTCACGGCTTCTCCTATTGATCCAGCCCTTGCAGTTCTTCCAATTCTGTGAACAAAATCTTCAGGCGCTTGAGGTAAATCATAATTGATGACATGTTCAATATGAGGCACATCAATTCCTCTAGAAGCAATATCAGTAGCAATCATTATCCTGAACTTCTCATCTCTAAAATTATCCATTATCCTGCTTCTTTTATTTTGTCTTAATCCGCCATGTAGTGCAGTAGATTTAATCCCTTCTCTTTTAAGTCTTTTAGATAACTTTTCAGTTCCATACTTTGTTTTTACAAAAACTAAAATTGATCCGTCTCTTTTTTCAATTTGTTTAGAAAGTTCTTTGAATTTATCTTTTGGGAAAACATTAATTACATCTTGCTTTATATTAAAATTTAAAACTTCATTTTCTTGTATAGAGATTCTTTCGGGCCTGTTTGAATATTTTGAAGATAATTTAATAATTTGATTTGGAAGTGTTGCAGAAAACATTAGCATTTGCCTTTTATTATTTATTGCTTTGAGGATATCTCTTACTTGGAATTCGAATCCCATCTCGAGCATTTTATCTGTTTCATCTAAAACCACTAATTCACACCTATTAAGATTTAATGAACCTCGATCTAGATGATCATTTATTCTTCCAGGTGTACCAATAATTATTTGGGGTAATTTTTTAAGATTGTTTGATTGAGAATATATACCTTCACCTCCAATCAAAAGTATACTTTTAATATTAGTGTGATAACTGAGAATAATATTTACTACTGAATATATTTGCTTAGCCAATTCTCTTGTAGGTGTAAGTATCAATCCAGAGGAATTGTTATTATTTTTTATCTTTTCAATTAAAGGTAGAGTAAAGGCGAGTGTTTTTCCTGATCCAGTTTGTGCATTTGCTAAAATATCGCGGCCAGTTAATCCTATAGGGATTGCTTTTGATTGAATTGGAGTTGGATATTTAAATCCAAGGCCATCTAAAGCTTTAAGAGATTCATTTGATAACTTAAATCTTGAAAAATTATCCATCTATAGAAAACTTCTTCACTTTGTTCTCATCAATTTCAACTCCAAGGCCAGGTTTTTCAGGTACATATAGGTATCCATCCTTAAATTTAAATGAATTATCAATACCAATGGAGTATCTTATGGGATTTTCAGATTGATCAAACTCCATAATAGGCTCCTGTGTAAATTGGCTTGGAGAAGAAGAGATTGGAAGATTAGTAAAAGTGGATGCGAGATGCAATGAGGCAGCAATCATAATTGATGTTCCCCATACATGGGGATAGACATGAATCCCATTAGCATAAGCTAAAGATTGGACATGTTTGAATTCTGTGATTCCCCCAACATTGCCAACATCTGGCTGAATTATATCGAAGGCCTTTTGGTTTATAAAATCTTTAAACTGATATCTAGTCCTTAAACTTTCTCCGCCACTTATTCGGATTTTTGAATACCTAACTAATTCTTTATAGCCTTCAACGTCTAGGCCCATAATAGGCTCTTCGAAGAAAAAAATGTCCATTTCATATAGTTTGTCTGATATATATTTAGCAGATCTTAAATCATAAGCTTGATTTGCATCCACAAATAATTTTGTATCTTTTTTGAGAGATGATTTTACTTTTTTGATTCTTTCTAAATCTTGATCAATTGGTAGAGCTCCAATTTTAATTTTCATTGAATTAAAACCCATTTTTTCATAATTTGTAGCTTCTATAACTCTTTCATTAATTTCTTCTTTAAAATCTTTTCTAGTGTAGTAAAGTCCTGTTGCATAAACATGAACTTTATTTTTGACTTTTCCCCCAAGCAAAACAGAAATAGGAACCTTAAGTTTTTTACCTACAATATCCCACAATGCGATATCAATCGCGCTCATAGCGCTTCCCCCTATGCCAGGGTAAATAATAGGATTATTAAGTTCATCAAACATGTTTTTCCAAACTTTTTCTCTTTCAAATGGATCTTCTCCTATCACTGTATTTTGAAACATTTCTTTAAATAGACCTACGCCTCCCCATCCTTCTCCCCAGCCGTGTATACCTTCATCAGTTTCTATTTTTACTAATGTTGCCGACCTTTTATCATTTCCTCCATTTCCCCACCAGAATGGCTCCTTAAGTTTTGCTTCAATTTGGTATGTTTTTATGTCAGTAATTTTCATATTTAGTCTTTCCACCTACTAGAAAAGAATATTGGCTCTTTTTTGTTTTTTATAGAGTATTTAAGCGCTTCTTCTAACAATGATACATCCAAATCGTTTTGCAAATATCCTTCATGAATTGCATTGTAGTACTTGTTAGTTGGCTTTCCTATGCCTTCTTTGTTCATTTTGTAATACAGAACCTTCTCATCATTATTGCCTATCTTGGCATAAAAGTATTCTTTTTTATATATATTAGGCACGCCTTCAAATGTATCTAAATTTTTCTCATCTTTAGCAGAAATCAAAAAAATTAAACCATAAACTTTTGAGTTGTGATGTTTTTCTACATCTGCTACAGACCTAAATATTAACCTAAAGTTATCTAATGCATAAATCATTATTACTTTATGATCTGGGCATCTAGATTTCATTTGTTTTAAATTAAGATTGCTACCGTAGGCAAAATAATACATATAATCCATTTCAAATATTTGAGTGCGCTAAATATAAAAAAAATTATAATACAAAAGCAAATTATTTGAATTTAATTAAATTGATTTTAAAAATACCTATATTTATTTCCGGGAGCAATATATAATCCTTCCTGTTAAATAAATAAAATGGCGTCTCGCCTACTACTCACCCCCAAATTATTTTGGTTACAAAGGAGGATGGTATGAGTTCAGGAAAAATTAAATGGTTTAATTCAACCAAGGGGTATGGCTTCATTGTTGATGATGAATCAAGCAAAGATGTTTTTGTTCATATTTCTGCAATGAAATCAGCTGGAATTGAAAGTTTAGACGAAGGTGATCAAGTATCCTTCGAAATAGAAGAAAATAACGGAAAAACTAACGCTATAAATCTTTCAAAAAGTTAAGATTCTGTCTGTTGCAATCTATTTACCGGTTTTATATTAATTGGGTAATTGATTGCAGCAGATACAAATCCTAGCAAAACACATATCCACCACACGGGATCATATGAACCGTACAGGTCGTATATTCTGCCGCCAATCCATGATCCCAAAAAAGATCCAATGTTATGAGATAGAATTGTTATTCCAAATAGAGTTGTGACATAACCTTGACCGAAAATGTCAGAAATGATTCCATTTGTTAATGGCACTGTTGAAAGCCATAAAATCCCAAGAATAGAAGCAAAAATTAAAACTGTTAATTCATTTTTTGGGGAAATTATAAATATCAAAAAAAGTAGTGACCTCATGCTATAAAGAGTTGATAATAGATTTTTCTTAGATAATTTAGAACCCAAATATCCGAATGATAATGTTCCGACAATATTAAATAGCCCTATAAAAGATAAAGCAGATGCTCCTACCCATGGTTGAAGATTATTATCGTTCAAAAACGCAGGTAGATGCGTTCCTACAAAAGTGACATGAAAACCACAGACAAAAAAACCAGAAGTTAATAAGATATAACTTTTATTTTTTGAAGCTTCTCTAAGAGAGCCAGTCAATGATTGATTTTGTTCTTCTTCAACTTTTGTATTTTGGCTTTTTAGAGGGTCATTATTTTGATTAGATGAATTTTTAGCTATTAAAAAAGAGAATAAAAAAATTAAAGATACAATAAATGCAGATACAAATGTTGCTGTCTGCCAACTATAATTTTGTATGATTATATTTATAATCGGGACAACCACAAATTGACCTAGAGACCCTGATGCCATGATAAGCCCTAGAAATAATGATTTGTTTTGAGCAGATACTGATTTTCCTGTTACCGACAAAGCAATTCCTAGTATTGCAGAAGATCCAATTCCTAATAATATCCTGGCTCCTAATAAGTCTGTATTATTGGCTATGTTTCCAAGCCAAATCCAACTTATTATCTGAAGAAAACATAGAATAGATAATGATTTGCCAGGGCCATACTTATCAGCCAAACCTCCAAAAATTGGAGCAAACAATCCTGAAAATAGTACTCCAAGGCCACCAGCTAAACTAAATAATTCTCGCCCGGTATTTAACTTTTCGCTCATTGGAAGCAGAAACAAACCTTGCGAATGGTTAAGCCCTAGCGAAATAAAAACACATGAAGCTGCCGAAATTAATAATGTGTATTGAGATAGTTTTGTCATTTATAAATTACATATAAATTTAATTTTTGTGACAAAAATATCTAAATTAATTTGAACAGTTACTAAAGTTATTAAGAAAAGAGAAAATGAAAATATTCTTAATTTATTCATAAAATCTTTATGAGATATACTAGGTGCGGATACAGATAACTTGTTAGCAAAGCTAAGACAAAACTCTATTGTTGTCCATATAATTATAAATGCAATAATTAGATTAATAATTAGTTCACTCATAGGTATTTTTCACTTGCTTTAGGATTAAAAGTTACTCTGCTTAGTGTTGTAGTACCAGTGTTTTTAAAATGATGAGTGCAATTTGGTGGGACTAGCACAAAATCTCCTTTCTTGATTGGGTATTCTATATCATCAACCCAAATTATACCTTGCCCTCTTGTTATAAAAACCTGATGCTCCCAATCATGGGAATGATGTTTGCTAGATTCTCCAGGCTCATGATCATGATATAGAGATACTACAGTTGGAACTCCATCTTCAGATCCTAAAATAGGGTTACTGAAATTATCAATATTTTTTATAACTGGCTTCATAATTATTAATAATTTGGTAATAAATGAATGTTACAGTATTTTTATAAAAAAGGAGATAATGCCAGAAAATATTTTTAAAGCCTCGGATGTAGATATAAATTACTTTCATAACGGCGTTGAGAGTAAAAAAACTCTACTTTTTATTCATGGATGGCAAGGAGGCTGGGAAGTATGGAAAAATTTAATTGATCAATTTGGTTCTTATAAAATTTATGCTGTAGATCTGCCAGGGCATAATAAGAGTGGTCACCTAAAAAACTATAATATTAATACTTATTACGCCCCTATACTTGAATTTGTGGAATCTATAAATGGTCAATTAATAATTGTTGGGCATTCATTAGGAGCATCTATAAGTCTTCAGGTATCATCCAAGCTTGGATCTAAAATTACCCACCAACTTTTAGAAGACCCACCTTGGTTTTCTGAAGAAAGAGGAAAGGTGGCAAGTGGAGAAGTATCTGACAAACTTATTAATGACCAACTCATTAAGTACGAAAAAGGTAGTAAATTTTTCTCTGAATATAAACCTAATTGGAGGACGGTCCTAGATGCAATATTTTCTTACCAAAATTTTGATCCAGAAATATTTAAAACGAATCCATTCTGGGGAGCGATTCGTGCATCTTTAGCTTTTCATCATGATATAAAAATTTGGCAGAATGCTGGAGAAAATAATGATTGGGTTTGGCATGATGCTCCAGAAATTTCAAAAAATATTTCAGCTAAAACTTATTTAGTGGGAGGAAATAATCAAAAAGGGGGCATTATGTTGGATGTTATAGCTGATAAAGTTTCAAATAATATAGATAAATGCGATATTTATAGATTCGATACTGGCCACAATATTAGATTTGAAAAACCAGAAGAGTATGCAAAACTTTTAAATCAGTTAATTAATTCCTGAGTTAATCTATATTAAATACTATCTTTTTTTGCAGATCTAATTTTAGATCTAATTTTATATCTAATATAAGGCTTTATATAGTAATGCTTAACGAATGCATCTATTTGTGGATACCCTACTTTTTTTCTCAGTTTATTTTCAATGGTTGTCCAAGGACAAATCCATCCTTGACCTATTGAAGCATTTAAAAACCAACTGATTAATGGGACGCTTATGTACCATGGCGCCTTCACAATCATTACTGGCAGTGAGGCAATGAACAATAATATGTACACATGGTGAGAAATAATCACCGAGTATAACAATATGTAGTCAATAAGTTTTTTTTCTTGAGTACTCATTAAAAATGTATAATACAGATATTTTAAATTCTAACAAGAAAAATGAGTCATATAGTAATTGTCGGGTCTGCAAATATTGATATAACACACAGAGGTAACAGATTTCCCAGCCCTGGAGAAACTTTACCTAGCGATAACTCATATATCTCTCTTGGAGGCAAAGGTTTGAACCAATCTATTGCTGCGTCAAGACTAAGCAATAAAAAGATTGTAAAGTTTATTGGTTCGGTAGGGGAGGATGCATTTGGTGAAAAAATCAAAAATGACTTATTAAATGAAAAACTTGATATTTCTGACTTAAATACAACTAATGAAGATATGACAGGCAATGCGATTATTTATATAGACTCAGATAATAATAATCAAATTAGTGTCTATCCTGGAGCAAACTCAAAAAATGGTGACTCAGAAGTAGAAGTTTTTTCCAATATATCTGAAAAAGTTTCTATAGTTATGCTTCAACAAGAAATTCCAATTGAAACAAATTACAAGATATTAAAAGTTGCTAAGAACAAAAAAATTATAACTATTCTTGACCCAGGACCACCAAAGGAGGAGTTTAGGAATTTTACAGATTATTTGAAACTCGTAGATTTTTTAACACCTAATAAACATGAAGCTGAATATATTTTAGGTAAAAAAATTAATGGGAAAGAGTTGGAAGCAGCTAAAGAAATTAGGAATATGGGACCTAAGAATGTAATTATTACTCTCGGAAAAGATGGGATTGTTTTTGCAGGAGAAAAAGTTGGAAGGCTACCTTCGTATAATGTAAATTCTGTTGATCCAGTAGGTAGTGGTGACTGTTTTAATGGGGCATTAGCAGTGAAGATTTATGAAAAATCATCTTTTAATGATGCGTTAAATTTTTCTATTTTTGCATCTGCATTAAGCACAATTAATCAAGGTGCCTCTCAATCATTTCCTAAATTAGAAGACATTAGAAATAACGATTTAACTACTAATTAACAGTTCTGTAATAAATTATTCACTATTATGTTACGAATTTAGTAATTATTTTTATTAATATAGTTTTGAAAATAAATAACTAAGGAGATTGTTAATGCTAAGGCTGTTTAATTGGCTAGATGGAGACTCTAAATTTAATTTAAATGATAAATTGATGCACATTGAAGATGATTACTATTCAAAGTCACAATACTTAAAAAATGAATTGAGTTGCATGAAATATTTATATTATTTTAATTAGTTAATATAAGAAATATTATTGGGCGCTTTGTTTTTAACCATTGCGCCCTTTTTTTTGTGTATAATATTTTAATATAATTTTCTTAGTATGAATAATAGACTCGAAAATAAAATTTCTTTAATTACAGGTGCAGGATCAGGTTTAGGGTATGAGACTAGCAAACTTTTTTTATCAGAAGGATCCTTTGTATATATGTGCGATATTAACCCTATTGATACAAGAGATCTTTTAAGTAGTGGCTATGAAGGTAAATTTAAAGAAATTATACTTGATGTATCAGATTCGTTAGGGTGGGAAGAAATTTTGGCTGTCCTTAAAGCAGATAAAAGAGATGTAAGTATTCTTGTAAATAATGCTGCATTATCTAATCCTGAAACAAGATGGGATTTAGTTAATACATCTGAAGAAATATGGAATTTAGCAATGAGTGTAAATTCAACTGGAGTTTTTTTAGGAATGAAAAATATTATTCCAGAGATGATAAAAAATAAGCAAGGCTCGGTTATAAATGTATCATCAATATTTGGTAAAGTTGGTAGCGAAATGGGAGCTGTTTATCATGCAGCGAAAGGCTCTATAACTACCCTTACAAAAGCAGCAGCAATTCAGTATGCATCAAATAATGTAAGAGTAAATTCTGTGCACCCAGGATTTTTAGAGACAAATATGACCAAAAAATTACACAGCAAGCCTGGCGTCAGGGAAAAGCGAAATGAATCTACTCCATTAGGAAGAATTGGAAACCCAATTGATGTTGCTTATGGGATACTTTATTTAGCGTCTGAAGAAAGTTCATGGGTTACAGGTTCTGAATTAGTAATTGATGGTGGTTATCTTGCTCAGTAAAAAAAGGTTTACTACATTTAAAGAAGTTATGAATGCGCCTGGATTTTTCTTTGTTTGGATATTTCTATTTTCTACATTAGGACTAGCTATTGCAGGCGCTATCTTATTATGGGTTTATGCAGGGTTTTCTCCAAGAAATACACCAATCATTGAGTATAAAGGAGCAATTGAAATTGGAATAAATGAGTTGAATAATTTTTCACAAAATAAAGAAATTCATAAATACAGGTTTTCAGGTGTTGAAGGCCAGATTATTGATATTGATAGTGTACTTGAATCTGATATACGATTTGGGACAAAGGTCTATATAGATAATCCAGAACAAATGTTTGAGGTTATTAGCAGCACTAATACTGCTGAAGGTAATCGTTCTGTTGATCAAATGAAAGAAATAATTGGAGAAGTAGATTCTAAAATATTCTTTGCAAACAAGAGAATATTATTAAAACAAACCGCCACTTTTACGCTTGCCATTGATTATGACTTTGAAAGGCATTCTAATTATTATGATTTTGACTTCTTTTTTATGATATGGGACAGGGAAAGGCAAGAATGGTCAAACAAATATCCAAAATACGGCATAGTGATTAAGCCAGTTAATTTTTGATTTCATAAATTAATTTTGATTGTTGTCCAAGTTGCTTTTTAAGACAACCTCAGAGTAAGGAAATATCCCTTCTAGCCCATTAAACTTAAATACTTCAAGCGATTTATCGTAATGGTCTTCAGAGATAGTTAGGTCTCCATTCCAGCAGTTCAAGTCCTGATAATTTTTAATTGTTTTATCAAGATATTCTAGTTCAGTATCTGGGAAAAACTCGTTAGTAATTTCAGCAATTTTTAAAGAACTTTCAGTTTGAGCAAATAATTTAGTCGTATGAAATATTTCAATAAACTTATGGAATTCTGGGGTATCAGTATACGATTTTTTGCATATTAGAGAACTAAAAGAGAGTGGGCCTACTGCTTTCCCTATAGAAGCAACAACATCTCCTACTTTATGCCTTGTTATTTCTCCATATGTTTTACTTTCTTTATCTTCATCGTAGACATTATATGTAAGGTCTGTTGATTGGGGTGCTTGAAGATGGACGTAGTCTGCATTGCCATTTCTAAATTCATTCACCATTTCTTCTGGGCTTCCGCCATCTATAACATCTATTTTTGAATATTCAATATTCTTTTTATGGCAAGCATATTTAAACATATAATTAGGCTGCTTTGAATGATCAACTAAAACTTTAGAACCAATAAGATCACTCCATTCAAATTCCTTATCAGTAATGCTGTCTTTTCTTACTATATAAAAGCCATCAGTTTTGTTTATCTCTGCAAAATGAATAATTTCACTAGAATATTCATTATTCCAACTACCACCTACTGATGATTGGGCAATATCTATCTCATTATTCATAATCATTTCATATACATTTTGGTTGTTTTCGGCAACTGAATAGTCACAATTGAAGCCTTCTGACAACGTTTTCATAAAATTTGCATCTGATGAACCTAAATCTACTGTTAACAATAAAGGGGTATAGAAAGCAGAATGCCGAGATGCAATTACTTTTATTGGGTTTTCTTCATAGTTATTCATAATATAAAAATGCGAGTATGATACTAACTTATGTTTAATCAAATGAAAAGTTTACATATTTATCTGATTTTGCTTCTGGGTACCCTCATTTTTTCTTGTGGAAATGATCAGAAATTTGAAAATATTTATGTAGAAGGTGACTTAAGTTCAATTGGATGGAAAAATAAGGGAGGATTTGAAACAAATTTCCCCGAGTCCAATTTTGCTAGATGGGGTTATATCAAGGGCAGGGAAGTAGCAATTATCCTATATGACACCCCTGAAGCAGCTAATAATTTTGGGCAAATAGCAGGAGAGGGGCAGACAGAGATTATTGAACATGCTGAAACTGATTCTGATAGCGGAGATTCAGGCTCATTCTATGGTCCTAAGGTTGAAAAAACAGGTTGTAGAGGTTTTTCAGGAGCCGCAGTTTTCAGAGGTGAATGTCCAAGAAGAGAACCTTTGTATACAGTATTTCAAATAGACGGGAACGCATTAGTAATGTTTGAGCCTCTAAGATCTGAAGACAATGATTTAGCTGCTCAAAGACTGAAAGAGCTTCTAATTTTGCTAAATGAGAGTTATAGGAAGTAGTTAATAAGTTAAGGATATATGCGAAAAATATTATTTTTTATACTCACTTTAGTTATTTTTTCGCCTTCTATAATAAGTGCTGACGAATACAATCGGTTCCCTCCTCCTCAATCTTTATTTATAGCGCCCAGCATAGACCAGATATGGAATCCCTATAATAAATCATGGCAAAGCCCTAAAAATGCATTTCAAGTTAATACCGTCCATGAAATAGAA
>CESD01090597.1_pt1 | contig 15299 bp, 33 predicted proteins | sample 531191 | NCBI WGS metagenome assembly CESD01 (sample SAMEA2622021, study PRJEB7988) | marine metagenome | biome: marine biome (ENVO:00000447); feature: deep chlorophyll maximum layer (ENVO:xxxxxxxx); material: "saline water (ENVO:00002010), including plankton (ENVO:xxxxxxxx)" | depth 188 m
AATAATAATATCAATAATATCTTTTTCATGCTACCATTCTCGCTTTCTCAATAGAATATTCTTCATTAGGTTTGCTAGGATTTATATTCATCCATTTACCCCATTCATCGTAATAATGTCTCATGCCAACCTCATCATGAATGGTGTTATTCTCGTGCCTTCCATGTAAAATTCGTCTTGAGTCGGCTAAACCATGCATTGAACCCTGTTGCGTAGTTACTGCAAGTAAATCTTCATGTAAATTTCTTCCAAAAGGACCCCATATAGAATTGTGGTGTCGTTGTCTAATCAATCTTTGTTCCTTTGTATCTGATTTAAGTCCTAGACCCCGAAACTCAATCATAACTTTATCTGGACTTAAAGGTGTCATTACATCAACTCTCAATGCTGACCCTCTTAAATTAAAGTTGATGCCAGGAAACATATCAATCATTTCCCAGTGATTAGTAGGAAGATATGGAAATGATAATTCTTCTCTCGACTCAAACCCATCGTAATTGTCATATTGAACCTCAAATGAACCCACATTTACGTGTCCATTATTAAAACATTTGTTCTCTCTTGCAAAATATGAATCATTGAAACCCGTCACTCTGTTATGATAATGTAGATAATCATGATAGAATTCAGAATTAGTATCATGCCACAGTTTGTAGTTACATGGTATGATTGCTTTGTGATAATGAAATACATCTAACGGTTCAGCATTCAATGACTCTTTCATACAATCAAATGAACCATCAACCCAATCTTCTATCGTAGGCGGGTTCTCATTTAATGTCACCCATACAAAACCACCAAACTTAACATCAGAATGAAGATATTCTGGGTAATCTTTAAAACCTTCTTCTAATTCTATTCTGCCACTCGGTCTTCTCTCTGATGTATTTGCTAATGCATGAACACCATCTTTATCTCTGACAACCATGACAGGCACACCAGCAATAGTAGTCGTTCTGAATCTATATGGTTCTGGTACTTCTGATTCATGACATACTGGTATCCATACCTTGCTAAAGATTTTCTTAATCTCTTCTTTAAAAATATTTTCATCAGAATAAATTTTACTATCAACGTATTCGCCATCTTGTAATTTACCTGGTACTTTATTCCATTTCTCTAAATTTCTTGCTGGCATTTTATTCCTTATGATATTTCGAAATCGTCTTTTACTTTTAATTGTCTTTCGGAACCGCAATGAGGACAATAAACATTTTTACCACTCATTCCCCATTCTAGATTGTTATCTTTTTTATTTGGAGTAGTTGCATAGCTCCACCAATTACCACAGTCGCCACAATTATAGTGATACAAAACTTCATATACAAAAGTATGACATTTAGGCTCTTCAATTTCAACATCACCAAAATGCTCGTGTGCTAATTCATCTTCGACATTTTTATTCATGGATAAACGTACGGCCTTGGCCGAACCCACTTATTGTTTTCAGGTTTGTAAGGTTTAGTTTTTGATTTAATAACAACATTTTCACAAGGCATTACACATTTATTCCATTCTGAATATGATTGAATAGGAATACATCGACCACCTTTAACTAATTTCCAACAAGTTGTTTTTGATACACATGAACCCAATAATAAAATTAAACATAAACTAACCAGTGAGTTCACGAACAAGTTCATTTATTTTCAACCTTATATTGTAAATGTCTTTTCGAACCATGGCTCTATCATTCATTGTTTCCTGTATTAACAATTCATCCTCTAATATCTTGAGCTGATTAATCCAATAGTTAATCTCTTCGTTCTTGTCCATCGCTCTTTATTTTTTCGTATATAGGGTCGGTAGTTGTCTGTTCTAATCTACGATTTCTTTTTTCAAGAGTGTCAGGGTATATTATGACATTTTTGTTTTTATTTGTCAACAAATCAATATTTCTTTGTATCCAGTCTAACATGTAATTATTTATCAATTTAAATGATAACTAGGCATTTCTTCAACGGCTTCAGGTGTTAATTCTGCCATGCGAAATATAATTTTTTCTAATTCTTCGGGGTCGTTTTGGTTGGGGTCAAACAATGCTTCTGAAGCATTCAAGTCTATGATAAATTGTTTTGCTTCACGCAATTCGTGATGCTCGAAAATTCTACCGTCAATACAAATTTTACCATCTACAATAGTAATTTCTGTTTCTTTCATTATACCTTTCGAAGGATGCCGTGGAAACACAAAAAACCACGGCATCTCTTGTGGATTGTGAAGACAAGGGGTACATAACAAATATTCTTCATTACTATTTATAAAACTACGGTTGTGTTACCATGCGTTTCTGACTGCACTTTTTGAAAGTATTTACCAAATTGTCTATCATCGCATAATTCAATGTTTACTTTAATCTCATCGTTATCTGTTATTTTCAAATTTATAGGTAAATCAAAATTATAAAACTGTCCATTTTTATGATTCAGTTCCATATCATTAATAAGACATTTGCATTTCATTTTGCCTTCAGTCTCATCTATAATAGTTAAACAATATTTTTCACCCATCTTTACAGTAAAATAATAATAACAATATCTCTTACCATCAATCCATTTCTCATAAAACGGAACAAAATATTTTTTATTTAATTTTACATCATCTTGACCTGCCGTCAAATCGGAAAAAGCTACTTGTCCCAATGAAAAATTATCAGTTGTAGGAAATTCTTTAACTTTTACATTACAATCATTTTCTCTAATTACTTTTGACACGATATGTTCATACAACATAGCCTGATTATTAGAAAATTTCTCATATTCTCTAAAAGACATCATTAACTCTGCTACCTTTTTGTTAAAAGAAAAAAACTCCGTGTTATAATTAATACTGTTTTTAACTAAGTCAAGTTTACCCCCTAATTCCTCATACGGATAAAAGACCGCATCGTAATATCCACGGCTTATTTCTTGGTAATGTTCTTCAAATTCATTTAAACAAAAATCAATAACATCGTAATTCATCAATGAAAACGATTCAAATCCATTAATTATTCCTGTTGCAATTCCATCAGTCACGGAAAGATGATGTGCATACCCATGATATGGTTGATAAAATTGAATATAGGCTTTACCTCCATCAAATTGTGCTTCACTACCGAAAGTGCGTGTAAAATTATCCCATATATCCCAATTCAAGATTGGATTATTTTTATTGTAAACAACATAATCGCAATAATCATAAACTTCATCTGGTATATTTTGATGATGAGTACAATAGCATAGTTCAATTTTACCAATTTTTTCCCTCAAATATGGTTGTAATACTTTAGGATTTGGATTAACAAAAAATTTACTAAGTCTATTTAGAAGCCTAAGTAGTATACCTTCTTTATTTTCAGTATCAAGATATCCACAAATTATAATTAGGTGTTTTTTCATACTAAATCTCTATTAATCATAATAAATTAATTTTGGCATACCATTCACTAAAACCTCATTATAATGTTGTTTTGCCATTGGAATCATCCAACTCTTACCGTATAGCATCTCTAAGCATTTTATAGGTTGTGCAGGCACTTTTACATATCCATATTTTTGAAAATATCTTTTTTGAATGGGATATATTAAATCTTGCGACATAGAAAAATGATTTTCTTCATATTGTGGAGAATTATTATATGAATTAAAATCAATTATTGCATTTTCTTCATCATTTTTTTCATAAAAAGACATATCAACAAATGTTCTAATGTTATCTCTTATCGAAGTTGCCTGTTTAAAATATTCATGCTGATTTACAGGATGAATTGGTATTTTCAAACTCGACTCACTTTTATCGTATCTATTGTAAAAAAGGTCGATTACATATATTAGGTGTTTTTTATTTATCAAAAAATCAATATCATCGTCATATTCTAATAATTCATTTTCACGAATTAGACCTAATAAAGTACCGAAAAAAACAAAATACTCCAATTCTTCAAATAATGGTAAAAGTTCTTTTAAATTAATCTCATTATATTTTTGGTCGATTGGAATTTTCATTATTTTTTAATATCACATTATAATGAATGGTTTATTGTTAACTATTTTGTGTGTATATTGTTTATTTTTTTTCATAGGAAACATCCATTTAGGACCATATAGAAATTCTAAACATTTTTCAGGTTGTGCAGGAAAGTTTATTTCACCATACTTATCATATGTTTTTTTCTGTATAGGAAAAATAAAATCTATCGGTATATGTACATGATGTTCTGGATAATAAGGTGAACCTAAAAAATTCCATCTATCGATAACAACATTATTGCCAATCTCATAAAAAACCATATCTATGTAAGTGTTCGTATCGCCCTGCTTATGAGATGCCTGTTGAAAAAATATAGTATAATTATGAATTACATCTTCAATTATGGCAGAATCATGAATATCATTTTTTGAAGATAAATGATAAGGTACACGATTGAACCTATCAATAACAGTAATCAGGTGCTTTCTGTTAATTTGAAAATCAATATCATCATCCTTTTCTAATAAGTCACCGTCACGCACAAAACCCAGCAGAGTTCCATAAAAAATGTAATATTCTAAATCATTTACTATTTTTAAAGTATTAATGAAATTTTTCTCATTATATTTTCTATCAATCGGTATATCCATTTTTTATTTTCTCTATTATGTCACTCGTTGAAATTCCTCTTGTATATTCGGGTTCGACCAATATACCGCCCCACTCGGATAATGTATCGATGACTTTTTTTCGTGTTTTTTGTTGAGGGCCTGTTCTCCAATCACTACCATGAACTACTATGTCAGGTTTGAGTAATACCAGGTTTTCAGTATAATCTAATGTATTTTGAGGTATGACATCTTTCACGTATCTAATTGCAGATAGAACATTTTTTCTGTCTTTAAAAGGAATTATAGGTGTTCTTTTATAAGAAGAAACTGCTTCATCCGTTAATAATCCAACTGTAACATCGCCCTTACTGTACGCAATCACCAGAATGTTAATATGTCCATGGTGTATGATATCTGCAACCATTCCCACATAAACTTTTTTGTTAACAACGTCTGTATTCATATTAGATATCTTCGAAAGTATTCAATAAGATTGAAAATTTTGTATATCAGTTCGTGTTTCATATTTAAAATCAAATTCGTGTTTGTATTTTTCGGCCAAATTTAAATCATTTGCATAATAACGATTTGCATAAGATAACATCTTCGAGCATAAAAAACTATTTACACAATATCGAGTACCTTTGGTAATTTTATTTACTCCATGCGTAAAAAATACTGAGGCGGGAAAAATAACAACATCTCCTTTTCCTAATTTTATATCATAGTTGAAATTAAAAAAGGACAATTCACCGCCTTCATAATCAGAAGACAAGTTAATTGTACAACTTCCAGTAAAAGGTATATTTACATCCCAATCTGTATGCGAATGAAATTCATCATTTACGTTATATTTTAAAAACCTATAATTATGAGAATATTTAAAACTTTTTATCAATGGTTCTGGCAAAAAATAATCAAATTCTTTTAAATAAAAATAATATTGTTCAATAATATCATATGTTTTTTGATTTAAAATGTCAATCGAATCATTATTTGGATTAACATCGAAAACCTCACCGCCACTATAATCATGTATTAATTTATTATTTAAACTATTTTCTTTATAAGTTTTATTATTGACATTTTCATTAATTATTATATCACATTCATCATGTGAAAGCAAATTTCTCTCAACATATATCAGGTCAATTAAATTTATCATAACGTAAATAATAGTCAATAGAATCAACCATTTCTTCTGTTGTATTCACAAGTTTTTGTATTTTGTTATCTATAAAATCATTCAAAAAATAATAGAAATCACTATCTGTTTTTTTAAAAAATAATATTGTAGGAACGTTCATCGCTCTACTCAAATGAGACATGCCACCTTCGGATGTCACAAAGAGAGAACACCCACTCAAAATTTTCATATTTTCAATTAAGCATGATTCTGGATTTTTATCAATTTTTTTTATTCCACGCTCATCATCTATGGAAAAAAGTTCTTTATTTTTGTATTTTTTCTTTATTAAAGACCCATCTGTAAAACATTTACTATACTCATTTTTAACATTTTCATCAAAATTTACTTCTAGTTTATGAATTTTTCTAATTTTCGTATAAAAATTAATTGCTATAAAGTTAGATTTACGATTCCATTTAATTCTAGTGGGCCAATATTCATGATTGATTAATTTAAAATCGTTATCACTTCTCAAAAAATGCTCCGAATCTATAAACACTTTTTTATATTCGGGCTCTTCAAAACAAAATTCTTTGAGAATCATTATGTTCTCAAATACTTTTCGTTTACTATGAAACAAAAATTCTATATCTTCATTTTCATAAGTTCTATAAAGATATGATAATTTGTTGAGAGTGTCACCAAAACCTAGTGCAGAATAATTATCATTAAAAATCTCAACTCTCTTCACCTTCTACTTTATTTGCTTGCAAATCTTTGATTTTATCCATAGCAATTTCTGATTGTGCTTTTTCTAACGATGGTAAAAGACCTTGTGCTAACTCCGTCTTCTTGGCTCCTAATTCGGACAAAACTCTATCATTCATAATTGAATTAAAAACTTCTTTTGCTCCTGTATGCTGGCCTGTCATAATCTTATCCATTAAATCACTTGCGGAATATTCTTCCATCTGGTCTCCTGTAGTTATTTTTATATTGTGAGGGCGAAATGTAACTATTTATAATTTCCCTCTTTTTAAATATATATGGGAGAAAAAAACGGGCATTTTCATGCCCGTTGAGGTTGACTCTATGTATATTTTATTGGATTTAGAAACGAGTTAGGAACTTAGCAAAATGACCGACAAATGGCAGTAATGCTACAGCCATAAACAGATTGGCTCCTGTATGAGCCATTGCTATTCTTAATGTATCACCTTTCGGCATACCGTCAGATACGAGAAGACCTGCTAACCATATGGTTCCAGTTGTACCGATATTGGCTCCGAGAACACATGCTATTGCAGATGGGAGCGGTAATGCTCCTGATGCGACCAATGCAATAATTGCAGTAGTTGATAGGGATGAGGATTGCCATAACAATGTCATGATAATACCGCCTAAAAACATGTAGTATGGATTACCCAGAAAAAAGTTTAGATGTTCTAAATTTCCCATTGATTTCATACCACCAGAAAACATTTTAAGACCGATATAAAAGACAACAAGACCAATTAACGTAACAATAATAGGATTATTGAATTCCATTTTTTCAACTTTCTTTATGAGATTCGCTTTTTTACTAACTTTCATGACTGTATATATAAAAATTTTATTTTTAATTGTTAGAATTATGTTAATTTTTCTTCATTATTTTTTCGAGATTGAAGTTCCAAGAATAGAAACTCATATCTCCGCCTATTGTGAAATTCTCTCCGCCTGCTTTTGTTTTCTTGCCATTATCCGTTTCCATCATACCCTCTTCAAGTAACATCATTCTTTCGCCATTCTCATGTCTTTCCCCTACATCTTCCATGTTTTCATGCGTTTGCTTGACATAGGGTATTCTGTATGATATTGGCTTACCATTAACTAAAATCCACATGTAAATATGTTCAGGCTCATCGACATAGTGACTCAAATATAAACCAACCTGAGGCTCTGCATCTATTGGTTGCCCTAACAGAGAGATATAGGTTTTAATCAATGCTACTAATAAAATGAATAAAACTGGTATGTAAAAAAATAAAAACTTTAAATTCTTTTTTTGCTCTATGACTACCCAAAAACTTAGAGTAGAGAACAATATAAGAGCAAGAATTAATAATTCAATCATTGAAAACTTTCGTGTAAAGGTAAGTTACCCACAAGTTTCTTCTTTAAAAAACCTAGATTATCATCTACTTTTCCATCTTTCTTTACGGTGAATCTCACAAATGTATGTTCATCGCCTTTTTTATTAAATTCTTTACTTCCGACGTATATCACTCTATAGGGATTAACTTTATATACTTCTACCCTGACGGTTAATGGTTTAGGAACTTTACCTAATCTAGAATAATCTGAATAATAGTGAGCATTCACTATAAACTCACCTTTTGTGATGCCTCTTATAGTAGCCATCTCTCTATTAATTTCTACTGTAGTAATCGTTCCATCAGTATTAATGTAAGTATCATTTCTCTGACCTAAATCGTCCTTGTCAAGATGCATACCGTCCATCATTGGCTGTCTATAATGTAATACATTTCCTCTGGGGTTTTGAACATACAAATCTACATCATCTTGTGCTTTTTCATCCCACTCAAGTATGATAATAAATTCCGCTTTATGTTCAAAATCTTTCTTTTTACTTTCTGGTTTTATTAGAATAAAGGCAAGTATCAACAGAAATGCAAATCCAATAACAATATTGAATAATATGTCAATGAATGCAATGGTAGAAACATATTTATTTTTCATCTATCGTATTCTGCATATATTTTTCAAAATTGACCAATTGTATCTTTAAAATTACAGATACTATTAAACCAGTTAATGTCGTATATAATGCAGTTGACATACCAGTAGCCATATTCACTAGTGCATTTTGTATTGTCTTTGTGTCTGTGATATCAATACCAGCAAAAGTTGTACTCAACATTAAGAGAAAACCCGTTACAGTACCTATCATACCGATGGTCAAACATGTTTCAGAAATAAACCAACCAACGTCTGTATCAATGACCTGATACGGGTTTTTATTGAATTTGAACTGTTTTGTTCCTATCCAAGCAGTTGTAAATAGAAAAATAAAAATCAACAAAAAACTCAACAGAGTTTTGTCAGATTGATATAATTCAAGATGTAGGTCATAGTGTATTGAAACTAGTATACCTAATAATGATAAACAAGTTATTAACCACCATTTAAGTATTGATTCATTCATTTATAATTGATATTTTTTGTGTGTTAGGGTCAAAAGAAACTTTAACAGTCATTTCAATTGGTAACAATTTTCCGTCTTTTGTTTGTATGGGTAATTTACCATCGATAGCACCTGATAAAGCTTCTTTTGCGTTTTGAAATGGGTGAGTTTTATCGTCTTTCACTATTTTATCTAATTCTTTTTTTTGCTTCTCGGGAAGAATATTGTCTAACATTTTTTCTACATGGTCAGACGCCAAGTCCTGGGCTTTATCAATAACTAGCCCGGATATTACATTAAATAACATACCAGCCAACGGTAACATAATTACTCCTAATTTAATATTTTTTCAGATATATCATCATTCACATCAGGACCGTGTTGCATTTTTTCCTGTATCAACCTATAAACTTTTTCGACATCAATGATTATGTTCTTATTATATATTTCTTCTGCTATTTGATGTCCCATTTCAGGCGTATTATACCAATATGCCTTCCATATTCCTTTTACTATAACTGGCCATTCTTTTGGATTATCATAGACTATATTGTTGTCTTCATTGAACCATTTTAAATGCAAAACACCAATAAAACCCACTTCTTCATTACCAAAAGATTGTAAAATGTCTTGACAACCTAAACTTTGTAAATAAGGAAATTTTATGTCATTATATAATTTATATCGAAATTGAACTTCCATAGCTTGTTGCCATAGTTTACGTTCTTTTTCAGTCACTAAAATTCTTCCATCATTTTTAGATTACCGTTTTCCGTTCTCAATGGCTCAACGAGTTCTAATGTATCACCAGTAGCACTTGTCAAAGTTGAATTTGTTTCATATTTTATAGCTTTGATGTTTTTTATTCGATTAACAATCATTTCAATTCTACCTAGATTTGCAGAATCACCCTTTAAAATTTCTTCTAATATGATTGAACGATGATAATCTAAATTAAATTTTTCAACTATGTCAAATATGAATTCGTCTTTGCTCATTAGTTTAACATCCACCTGCCGCAACTTTAACATCTCTAAATGTTGCCCACCTGCCATGTTGATTACATTCTGCAACTACCCAAACTCTACTCTCACCACCCATGAGTCTAATTTGTGTACTTACAAATGCTTCACCACTTTGTGGAGTAAAGAAACATTGACCTTTGATTACAACTGGGTCGTGAAAATTAAGTATCTGAATACTTTTGATGTAATGTTCTTCTTCCATAGGATGACCCATCTCTACTATTATCGGGGCTTGATTACCATCCTCAATAACTGGTGGTAGAGTAACTTTCGGAACATGAATCCTCTCATCTTCTGTCATATTATTTGGGTCGAGTGGTCTATGAAATGCGCCAGCATTAATCTCATTATTACTGTATAACATGAATGCAGGAATTGATAATAGGCTCCCAAATATAAAATCTCTACGTTTCATGATTCCGTTTCCTTTTTTGCTTGATTTATCATCCATCAATTAATCTTAAATGTTCTGTCTACAACTCTAAGTTTTTCATCTTCGTGGTCGTAAATGAATGCTTCTTTAACTGGTCCATCAATATTTTTGTCCCAGTAATCTAAAAATCGTGTGATTCTTGGATAATCAGGTTTTTGGTCTTTTGTCTGCCATATGAACTCGTTCACAAGATTCAAATAATCTGGCATATAGTAAACTACTTGCACGGATGCAGTCGTCCATTTCTTTATTATGTAAGCCATACTTCTCCTCTAGTTCTTGTTCTGCTTCTTGTATTTCTTTCAGCGTTAACATAATATTCCTGCTCACATAATATATAGATGTCAACTATTGAGTTGAGACTAGCATTGCTGAAGTTCTTTACGTAAAGATAAACCCTCAACCTCTTTTACCATATTATCAAAATATCTCTTCTGTCTTTTAGTTTGTTCTTTAGTTGCGAATTTCACTATCTGACTTAATTCTTCATCTGAGACTTCTGCTAACCAGAGCATCTCCATTGGTAATTCATTATTATCCATTTGAGAAAACCTCGTTTAATTGTCTATTGACTCTAACAAATGTTGTACATTTAGGCAAGTCTTTAAGTGTTTTAGCACCTGCATAAGTACAAGAACTTCTGAGTCCGCCTAAAATTTCTTGAATGGTGTTTTTTACAGGACCTCTGTAATCGACATAAACGGTTTTACCTTCCGAGGCTCTATGCTCTTTCTTTTCACCATAATATTCTAATTGAGCATCATCTGAAGACATCCCATAAAACTTCATTTTGGCTCCACGATGATTTCCTACCTTTTCACCCATACATTCATTATGTCCTGCCAACATGCCACCTAGCATTACAAAGTCTGCACCAGCCCCAAAGCTCTTTGCTATATCTCCCACCACTGTGCATCCTCCGTCTGTGATGATATGACCTGCGAGACCGTGTGCCGCATCCGCACACTCTATGGTTGCTGACAGTTGAGGATAGCCCACTCCAGTCATCTTCCGTGTCGTGCATACGCTCCCTGGCCCAATCCCAATCTTCACTATATCGGCTCCTGCCATTATTATCTGCTCCGTTGCTTCCGGTGTGCATACGTTCCCTGCTATGATTATTGAGTTTTTAGTTGCTTCATGTTGTCTCATCTTCTTGACGAAATCCATGAATCTTTCCGTATATCCATTTGCAACATCTAAACATACCCATTCTAAATCATATTCAATTTCATCTAAATTTGTATCAAGACCAATAGTTTTGATTGCATTAGGTAATGGTGTGTATGTTGTGAATTTGCATATAGCGGTAAGCATTGCATAATCATGCAATGCCTTATTCATTTCATATGTACCTGTATGGTCCATATTGGCGGCAATAATTGGTACACCAGCCCATTTATGAATTGAATGCTTGAACTTAAAAGTTCGAATTAATACGGCATCTTTTCTAGATTCAAGTGTAGAACGTTTTGGTTTAATCAAAACATCGCTAAAATCAAGTTTTATATCTTCTTGTATTCTCATTAACAAAATCCCCATTCACAAGGCCTAAAGTACATAGAACCTATAAATCCTAAAATGATAGGGGATAGTCCAATGACATATCCCCATGTAAAAAATAATGACAACCACCATTCCCAACTAAGAAGGTTACTAATCATTACATGTTATTTTTCTTTTCTTGAATTTCAGCTCTTCTTGCTTTAGCAAGTTTACCCAATTCACCGAGTGCTTTTCTTGCTCTTGCGGCGGCGGCTTTTACACCTTTACCTTCAAACTTTTCACTCTCGTTTACATATGATTCAAATTGTTCAACAATTTGGTCGTGAATTTCAGACATAATATTCTCCTTTTTAATAATTTATAATAATATTTTAGCATGACATTTTATTTATGTCAATAAAAGTTGTGCCGTAAAAATAACAATAGCACCGGTTAACCCTGTCAAAAATGACATATAGCTATATCTCAAATATTTAAACTTATTAGTAGCAATGACTCTTCCTACCCCGTAAATATCACTCGTTAATGCATCGATAATATGTTCATCGGACATAAGTCTTTTATTATATTCTTCTTTAAATTCTCTAATCGGAATATGTGCAAAATGACCAAAAAATAAAGGATTGTAAAACTGTGATGATTTATCTATTTTACCGTGCTTATCCTTAGGATAATTTATTTTTGGCATAATGACTATAATAGCACATACTAAAGAAATAACGGAAAAAAAGCCCAATGACATCAAAGGATATCTCAACATATCACTTTCCATATTTGCTAATGTAATTGAAAATACAATAGAACTAACCGTAATCATAATATTAGCCTTTGTGTCGGCCATTAATGTTAAACGTAACTGATTAGAATAATTTAATCTTAATATGTTATCAACCGATGTTCTATTAGGAGGTACATTTTCAAAAATGGTATGTGTATGCTCTTTATTATCGAAATTATCTGGATTCCATGAATTTTCCATTTATCTCTTTTTTAGAAACCCTACTCTTTTATAATCTTCATCCTCGATAAAAATATAATCGTATGAATAATCTACTGGTTCATTTTTCCAAACCGGTATTATTTCGTTAAACTCTCCCATGTCATCGTTTTGCCTCAAATGCACTTCAATTAATTTATCACCTATAAACTCGCAATTTATTGTAGAATAGTTTCCTTTTAATTGTGTTAATAATTTAGGAAATTCGATATTGTCATTCACTCTAATCCATTTATCAAATTTCCATAAAGGATTTTTTTTATCTCTAAAACCTTCTACAGTTAAATCCTGAGAATATGTTCTAGACTTATTATTTAGTTTAAAATCTACACTGATATGTCGGCCCTCAAATATTTGACACCAAAAATGACCAGGAGGTAAATGCGTTGTTTCTTTTTCTAAATAACGTATTTTGGCTTCTCTGCCCATGCCAGCAAGATTGACACACGGTCTGACTATATAAAAATCAGGCTTTGGTACCCACATGTCGGCAGGACCACAATTATAATTTAATTTACGAGAAAGAATACATTTATCAAATACCCACAAATCATCATCATTACAATCTATCCAAGCCTCATCATCTTCCATGTCTTAGAAGTACCTTTTTGTATTCTGAAATTGAATGGTCTCTAGCATCAATTTTAGTTACATCTCCAATAGGATGGTCTTCGTCCCAATCAAATGTTTTTGCGTTTATTCTCATTCCCCAATGAACAAAAGGAAATGGAGGTAAAAAGGGTACTGGGTCATCTTTCAAATATACTCTAAAGTGTAAGTCTTCACTCCATATCTGATTTACTGTAATAGCAGGTGAACCAAAAGTGTATATTTGTACCTCATAAGCGTCATCCTCAAACCATAGTCCCAATATTTGTGCTATGGCACCTCCTAAAGAATGACCAGTTAATATTATTGTTTCTTCTAATGCGTGATTTTCTATAATGTCTTCATGAATGATAGATGCAGAATCTCTAAATCCTCTATGCAAATCCATTCCTAGTTTTTTATCGTAAAAGGGACGAACATCGAGGTCTGTTAAAACATTTCTACCATTGTTAGTACCACGTATGCTAATAATAGTGACACCACTATCTTGGTCCACATTATATGCGAATTCATTGTCTCGCAATTCCTTTCCTTCATCATAAATCTTCTCACAATATTCTGCCATTTCTATGAGAACATCTACTTTGACTGGTAAGTTTTCTTTTGTACCGTTTGCTCCGCCCATACTTAAAAACCTATTACTCGACACACATGATGTTAATACAATAACTAAAACTATTAGATTAATCTTTCCAAGTAGTTTCATTTTCTTCCTTTTTCTTCCACGTTGCTACACCTAAGATGCCAGCAAAAGCAATATGAAACATCCCACCCATTTGTAGAGTATGAGGTTCCCATCTTGAAGCATCACAAGTCATTCCTTTATCTACCATTTTATGACAATATGATTCCATCTTGAGATTCCATATCATAGGAGCAATAAAGAAATCTACCAAACATATGAACAGATAAACAAGACCTGCCCAGTCTTTCCAATATCTATTAATTGTATAGTTAATACTCATTACTCACTTTTTTGTTTATTATAAATCTGATTCACTTCTCTTTGGCATATGCCCCATTCTAAATCTTGACATACTACATCTAATCTCATTAGGTCTTTTCTTAATTGTTGAATTATACCTCTAATAGCTTTTCTTCCAGGATGTCCAATCGGCAAGTCTTCATATACCATTTTAGAAATTTTTATGAGCGCTGGAACTTGAAAAAGCAAATTGTCATCAGATTCAATAAGATTCCTTAGATTTGTTTTCATATAGTACCTTTAATCTATCCAAAACTTTTTGTTTATATTCATCGGATGCGGTTTTCCACTTTTTTATTTCATAAGGTGTTCTACCACATCCAAGACAAAATCTCTCATCATTACTTATCCTCGTTACAATCTTACATACTTTTTTGCAAGGGCTCTTAATCATTTCTTTAATTCCTGTCTTAGTTTAATTTTATCAATTAATTCATTTGTCATTTTTAATTGCTCCAATTTTTTAGCAACTCTTGCCGATTTTGAATTTTTCTCTCGTCTTTTTTGTTCTTTGGAAGCTCTCTCAAAATTTTCATATAATTTTTTACAATGTTTTTCTATTGCCTCAGCATGTTCTTCAAATTCTCTACGTTCAATTCCTAGTATGTCGACCCAAGCATAATATTCCATCAAGTATTCAGAAGCAGTTTTGTATTTTTCGTATACTGTTTCCATACTACCTCTTCAATATTACCTCTAATGATTGCGAAGAAGCGCCACAAGTTATTCCGATTCCGCCCCAATTTCTATTTGTGATTGCAGGTCTTATTGTAGTAGTATTGTCATTAGTACGGTTACACGCACAATCTCCTGTTCCTGATTGTTTCACACTCAATTCCATACTGAGTCCAGCACCACAACCACCA
>CESD01036713.1_pt1 | contig 15242 bp, 15 predicted proteins | sample 531191 | NCBI WGS metagenome assembly CESD01 (sample SAMEA2622021, study PRJEB7988) | marine metagenome | biome: marine biome (ENVO:00000447); feature: deep chlorophyll maximum layer (ENVO:xxxxxxxx); material: "saline water (ENVO:00002010), including plankton (ENVO:xxxxxxxx)" | depth 188 m
GGGTTTTACCGCTATTAGATTTTCTCCATATTCGCCTGAATTTTATAAACATAAATCTCTTTCTGAATGGATTGAGGATGCTGTAAGCAGAGTAGGCGCTGTAAAAGAAACTGTTGGAGATGGTGTAGATTTATGTATAGAAATTCACAGACAAATGAACCCTGCAGAATCAATTTCTTTAGGTAAAAAATTAGAAAAATTCTCTCCTTTCTTTTATGAAGACCCTATGTTACCTGACTCACCTTCAACAATGAAAGAGATTAAAGATAATTGCACTATACCTATTGCAACTGGTGAAAGATTTACATCTATTTTTGATTTTCAACAACTATTAGAACTCAATGCAACAGATTATATAAGACCAGATTTATGCTTAGCATCTGGAATATCAGGTTGTAAAAAAATATCTGCAATGGCGGAAGCAAAACATATAAAGGTTATTCCACATAACCCCCTATCTCCTATTTCTACTGCCGCATGCGTACAACTTGACGCGTCAATTCCAAATTTTGCATTGCAAGAATATACCGGAGAATCTGAATATCCAAAAAAAGATTTAATTAAAAATCCAATAAAATTAGATAAAGGGTACTTAATAGTTCCTGATGAAGTTGGGCTTGGAATAACTATTAATGAAGAGAGTCTTAAAACTCCTGAAAACCCAAAGATCCTTGATACACCCATAGGTTACGATGGGTCTGTTCAAGATAGATAAGATTTTTTAAAGAAAAATAAGTACAGCAACTCCCACTAAAATATTGTATATACTAAACCATTTAAAATTATATTTTCTTGCAATTAACATCATTAACTTAATACCAATAAAAGAGAAAATTAAAGAAAATAAGAATGAAATTGTTATGCTAAAGATTTTTTCATCATAGTTATTTATAAAAATATTATATAAATCATAAATTGAAGCAAGTAATATAACAGGAGCGCTCATTATTAATGATATGATTACTGCTTTTCTAGGACCTAATCCAAATAACAACCCTATTCCAATTGTTATTCCAGACCTTGATATACCGGGGAATGCAGCAAGTATTTGAAAAAGAGACATTAATAAAATAATTTGAAAAAACTTCAATTTGTATTGTTTAAATAAATGCAATGAGATAAATACCCCTGAAACTACAAATGAAGCTGCAACTATTTCTAAATCCCTAGCTTTTCCATCAAAGAAATCTCTAAAAAAATAACCAACCAATAGTATAGGAATCCATGATAACAGTACTATCCGTAAAGTTGAGTTAAATTCCGGGTAATTTTCTCTGTCTTTATTAATATTTCTATAAAAGAAAAATAGGATCGCCACCAATGATCCAAGGTGTGCAAATATATCAAAACTTAGACTAGGGGTTTTGAGGTTAAATAACGAAGACAATAAAACATTATGTCCACTGCTACTTATTGGGAGAAATTCTGTGAATCCTTGAACAACTCCATAAAATATTGATGTAAATATACTCACTTATTTATTCTGTATTTTTAATTATTTATCTTATAGTATTGAATCTTATAATTTTATCCTAACAGTTTATAGTAAAGAGGAGGCTAAATTATGCCAAAGATTACTAAAATCGAGACAATTAGAAATAAAAATTATGCAAAAATAATTTGGGTAGTTGTTCATGATGAATCTGGTGAATTTGGAATAGGCGAGACATCATGGGGACCTGACACAGTTGAAGCTTTTATTCTCAAAGAAGCAGCTGGAGCTTTAATTGGGCAAAATCCAATGCAACTAGAAAAATTATGGAATGATATTTGCAAACTTGGTATTACTGTAAGACCTGCAGGAGCAGAGGTTAGAGGTTTGTCAGCCATAGATATGGCGCTACATGATTTAGTTGGAAAATTAACTCAGCAACCTCTATATCAATTATTAGGTGGGTTATTTAGAGACAAAATAAAAATTTATAATACATGCGCTGGATATTCTTACGGAGTAAACAGGCCAGAAACTTATAGAAATATCCCTGGAGATATTGATCATATGCCTGAAGAAAAATACGAAGACCAGCATGCTTTTATGACAGATGCGGGAAACCTTGCAAAAAGCTTGCTAGACGAGGGTGTTACTGCAATGAAAATATGGCCATTTGATCAATTTGCTGGCAAAACAAATGGAGAATTTATTTCTTCAGAAGATATTGATAAAGGTATCGAGCCGTTCCAGAAAATTAGAGACGCTGTAGGCAGAAAAATGGATATTATGGTTGAGCTTCATTCAATGTGGAATTTACCTTCAGCTAAAAGAATTGCAAAAGCTTTAGAACCAATAGAGCCTTTATGGTATGAAGATCCAATTCCAATGGATAACCTGGACGCATTATCTGACTTTAGAAAATTTACTCACATACCGGTTACTGCAAGCGAAACATTGTCGCTTAGATGGAGCTTTAGGGAATTATTTGAAAAAAAGGCTGTGGATATTTGCATGTTTGATATTTGCTGGGTCGGGGGTATTTCTGAGGCTCTTAAAATATCATCTATGGCAGCAGCCCACCACTTGCCTATAGCTCCTCACGATTGTGTAGGGCCAATTACATTACTTAATGGAATTCATCTAAGTTTAAGTGCACCAAATGCAATGATTCAGGAGACTGTAAGAGCATTTAATAACACTTGGTATCTTGACATAATTGAGACTATGCCAAAAATTGAAAATGGATTTGTCTATGCTCCAGAAGGGTTTGGAATTGGTACAATTTTTACGGATAAATTTATTAAAAGTAAAGATACCCAAACCAATACTGCTAATTAATGCCTAATTACTCTAAAAAGAGCTTAAAAGGCAACGTGATGACTGTTTGTGGACCTATAAATCCCAAGGACCTTGGCAGGGTTATATGTCACGAGCACCTTTTGATTGATTTCAGAGTTGTATTAAATGAGCCTCCTAATAAAAAAGATATTCATTATATGAAGGAAAAAATTAATCTCTCTAATATTGGCTGGATAAGAACTTACTGGAATAGCAATGAAGACAATCTCTTATTAGAAGATATAAATGATTCTATAGAAGAAATGGCTGACTTTAGATTAAATGGAGGTCATAGTTTAGTTGAAGTGACTCCTTTAGGGCCCACCAGATTAGAAAATCAGCATAAAAAACTTAAGCTAATAAGTGAAAAGACCGGAATTAATATAATTATGGGCACCGGTTTTTATGTAGACAATTCGCTTCCAGATTACTTTAATGCTAAATCTGTAGAAGAACTTGCTTCAATAATTATAGAAGATATTTTAAAGGGCAATAATGGAGTTCATTCTGGAATTATTGGAGAGGTTGGGTGCAGCTTTCCTTTAACTGAAAATGAGAAAAAAAGTTTAAAATCTGCAATTCTTGCTCAAAAGGAAACTGGCTCAGCAATTTTAATTCATCCTGGAAGACATGAATCTTCCCCTTCTGAAATAATTGATTTTATTCAATCCGAAGACGGTGAACTGAGCAGGACAATAATTGGTCATATTGAGAGGACTTTATATGACTATAATAATTTAGAGTTATTAGCTAAAACAGGTGTATATCTAAACTTTGATCAATTGGGCATCGAATCTTCTTATTATCCATTAAACCCAAAAAAATATATGCCTAGTGATCACCAAAAACTAGAATTTATCAAGGCTATTTCAGATGCTGGTTTTAATAATAAAATACTTCTTGGTCATGATATTTATTCAAAAAATAGATTGAAAAAATATGGAGGGCATGGATATAGCCATGCTTTTGAAAGTCTTTTGGATAGGATGGAGACTATTGGAATGAGTAAAGAAAAAATCAACGATATTATTACTTTAAACCCTCAAAAAATATTAACTTTTGAATAGTATTGTTATGAAATTATCTCATTTAACGATCATAATTTTATTAATATTAACTTTTTCATGTTCTAATAATTCTGAGTTGGACAATAATAATTTATCAATTTTAGTGATTTCTTCTGATCATTCATTAGGAAATAATAAATTTAGATTTGCATTACTAGACTCCAATGGAAAGTTAGTTAAAGAAAAGCTTAAGGATGTAATAATTAAAAACTTAAATTCAAATGAATTACAAAAAATTGATCCAGTTTACGAGGAGTGGTTTACAGGAAAAGGTGCATATTATTCAGAAATAATTTTTAATGAATTTGGAAATTTTGAAGTTAAATCTATTAGAAAAGATAACTCTTTTGGGACGGCACTTTTCCAAGTAAACAGAGAGCCTTTAACTCCAAAAATAGGGTCTGCACCTCCTGTAATAAATACAAAAACAGCCAAGAGCTTAGAAGATATAAAATATATTTCATCAGACCCAAATCCTAATTCAAACTTCTACAGTATTAGTTATACGGACGCAATAAAAAACGAATTGCCAACTATTGTTATATTTTCGACACCAGCATTGTGTGTATCGGGAACATGCGGACCATTATTAGATCATATTAAAGAAATATCAACTAACTACCCTAATAGTAATTATATACATATAGAAGTATATGAAAACTTCATTGGGAAAAATTTAAACGACATTGATACTTTAACCGTTACTGAGCCAACTAAATCATGGGGATTGCCCACAGAACCATGGATATTTTTCTTAGACAAAAAAGGAATACTTAAATATAAATTAGAAGGTTTTGCTAAATACAATGAATTACTCAAATTAACTCAAGAGTTAATTTTAAATTAATTACTCTTTGTTTCTTCATATAATGACTTAGCTTCTGAATAAAATAAAGGTATTTTAGGATTTTTACTAATATTCATAGCTTCTTGGAAATTAATATTTGCATCTTCTATTTTTCCTTGACCAAGAAGAATATTCCCAATAAGTAAATATGCTTCTGCATTTTCATTTTCTTTAATATATTCATAAATTAAGCTCAAAGATTTTTCAAAATTATTTAAATAAAATTCGTATTCTGCCTCAATAAGATTTGTTTCTGTAGATTTAATATTATTTGAAAAAATTTCATTTGCCTCTTTACTTTTGCCTTCTATTTCAAAACATAAGCCTAATATTAAAATTAAAGGATTATAAGAATAATCTTCATAGTTTTTATTTTTTATAAAACTTGAGCATTTATTTAATTTTTTATCTATCAATCCACTTAAATATAATGATTCTTCTAAGTCAGGTTTAAGATTTAAAGCTTCTTTATTATATTCTTTGGCTTCATCTAATCGATTTGTTAAATACTTAACATTTGCTAACCCCAAAAAACCTCTTGCAAAATCTGGCTCTAATTCAATGACTTTTTTAAACCTACTTTCCGCTGCACTGAGATTATTAATTTCAAGATACCTATGTGCTCGCACATAATGATAAACACTATCTATTTGCTCCTCATTATTTTTAATATCTAAGTCATCATTAGAAATATTTTCGGGCAATTCATTGCTGCAACTTAATAAAAATATAATAAATACTAATAATATTTTCTTCATAACCTCGAAATTAATAAAAGTTCTAGTTCAAGCTCATTCTGAAAACTTTCTGTTTTACTTTTAATATCAAATTTTAGTAATGCATTCTGAGCATTTATTAGTCTTGAAAGATCTATTTTTTTTGCAGTAGAAAATAACTTATTAAAATAATATTTACTCCTAATGCCAGTAATCTTAGAAATTTCATCAATCGATTTTTTCTCATTTATTAAATATTTAATTTGTAGCACCTTGTGAATCTCCGAATTCAATAAACCAACAATTTCATTAGATTGAATTCCATTAGAAAATAAATTAGTAAGAATTTTAGAAATTTCATCAATTCTATTGGCAAAAAACATATCAAGCAGATCAAATATTTTATAATTTCTTGAAAAAGAAACTAGCTTATCAAAGTCATTATCAGATATTTGTTCACCGTTAGAAAAAGTTGCTAATTTTTTTAGCTCGTTATCCAATAGAGAATAGTCTTTATTAGATTCATAAGTCATATACATTCTTTGGTTATTATTTAAAATTAACCCTAAATCTTCTTCTCTTGACCTAATCCAATCAGTAACTTCTCTTGAACCTCCTCTTCCTGATGGCGTATTAACAATTTCAATTTCACAATTTAGATCTGATATAACTTTCTTTCTTAGGAACGAATTTAATTCATTTTCATCATTAAATTTCTCAACAAAAAGAACAGAATTAGGAGATTCAGGCGGAATGATTATAGTAAATAAATTATCCCAATTACCTGATTTTTCTTCATCAATTAATCTTATTAAAAAACTATCAATTATTTGAATTTTCTTTTCTTCAAACATAGAAAAAGATGACAATGACACAGTAAGATCATCCTTAGTAATAGATGCACCATCAATTCTTAATACTTCACTTAAACTATTTTCTTTTATTGTTTTAAGTGTTTCTTCAATTAGAAAATGATTTGTGCCGCAAATAACTTTAATTTCCATAGCAATTTAATAATATTTATATTAAATTCTAATATTAACCAATAACTTAGAAAATAACACAAATGAACTTCCTAATTATGGGTTTACCAAAAAGTGGTAAATCAGCTTTATTCAATACGTTAACTAAATCTACAAGGCAAGATATGTATTCTGACGTAAGAATTGGAACAGTAAAAGTGCCTGACAAGAACTTAGATAAGGTCTCAGAATGGCACGATACTGAAAAAAAGGTAAATGGCGAAATTGATATTACAGATCCAGCAACCAATTTAAACTTTGATTCATCAAGCGACTTCATTGAAAAAAAATATTTACAAGAAATTCAAAAATATGATGGGGTAATTTTATTAATAAGGTCTTTCAAAAACGATTCTGTTCCTCACCCATACGGTGAAGTTAACCTTGAAAATGACTTAGAACAATTTACAATTGAATCTAGGCTTATAGATGTTCAGATAATAGAAAAAAGGATAGAAAATATTGAAAAAACATTTAAATCTTTAAACAAGCAAGAAAGAGAATATAATGAAAAAAATATAGATACACTTAAACAAGTATCTAAGCTGATTGAGCAAGGAGAGCCTTATAATTCAGAGCTTTATACAGAAGCTCACAAAGCAGCGATAGGTAGCTCATTTTTAATATTAAAATCTCCTTTGATGGTAATTATAAATACAGATGAAAACCAAAGTATTCCGGAAGAAAAAATAAATAAAATTAGATCGTTGATCAGAAAAGATTCCTCATTAATCCAGGTACCTTTAAGTTTTGAAGAAGACATGATATCTCTAGATGCAAATGAAGTAACTGAATTTAGAGATGCATCTGAAATTAATTCAAATGATTTTGACCAAATTTTTAATAATTTATTAAAAGCTTCTAACTCAATTTGTTTTTTAACTGCAGGAAAAAAAGAATGCAGATCATGGATTGTTAAAGAAGATTCTAGCGCTATTGATGCAGCAGGAAAGATTCATAGTGATATTGCAAGGGGATTTGTTAGAGCAGAAGTAATAAATATTGATGATTTATTAAAGTTTTCAAATGAAAAGGAAGCTAAAGATAAAGGCTTAGTCAGAGGAGAAGGAAAAAACTACACCATAAAATCAGGAGATGTAGTAAACTTTCTTTTTTCTGTATAGATAGAATAGGAGAAATATGAGTGAAGAATTAGGAAAAATAAATAAGCCAAATGCAGAGAGCTCGGCTTTAAAAAGAAAATTATACTTAGTTCAAAATATCCAAAATTATTTTCCAGAAAATAAAGAATTTAAAAGTTTACTTGAAGAATACTGGTCTTCTATTTCAGATCAATTAGACAAATTAGAAAAAACTGCAGGGCTTATATCCTATATACATATAGAAGGTATGTGGCAAGAATTCGATGAAGCATCAAAAGCTATTTATGAATCTAATCCAGATTGCATTAATATGGTAAAAGAAAGGGTAAAATCTGGTTCAAAATATAAACCCGTGGAAGATGAAGCTTTATATAAAACACTAATTGACTGGACAAGGATAGCTCAGTTAGGTTTTATTAGCGAAGATGTAAAGAAAATTGTTGAAGAAAATTATTCATCAATTGCTATTAAAAGAGAAGAATCCATATCTTCAAAAATAAATGAATTAAAAGATAGTGAGGCGGCTTTATTTATAATATCTTCTGGAGGGCATAAATTCGCTGAAGATATTGAGATGTTCAATATAATACCTCCTGCATTAGATAAAATGAATAGGTGGATACAAGATAATCAGGAATCTCTTGCAGCTCAAGAACAAGAACAACAAACATCCAATAATGAAGACTCACAAGAAAAATCAGATCTCTGGACACCCTAAAGAACTCTCAATATACATACATATTCCCTTCTGTGAAATAATTTGCCCATATTGTGACTTTAATAAATATTCAAAAGTAGATGACCTGATTCCTGATTTTGTCCAATCTATAATCAAAGAAATTGAAAGAAATTCAAAGGAATTTACTGACTCAAAAATTGTTTCCATTTCATTTGGTGGAGGAACTCCCTCATATTTAAGCAATAAAGACTTAACAGAAATATTTACTTCACTAAAAAATAACTTTCATATTGATAAAAAATTTGAATTTTCTATTGAGGTTAATCCAGTTGATGTAAATAGATCTATATTAGAGATTTATGAAAAATTAGGCATAAATAGAGTAAGCGTTGGAGGGCAAAGTTTTGATGACAATATTTTAAAAAAATTAGGTAGAAATCATGATTCAATAATATTAAAAAAATCATTAGATTTATTATCAACAAGCTTTTTAAATAATATTAACTTAGACTTAATTTTTGGTGTGCCTGGACAGACACTTACTCAATGGGAGGAATCAATAAAAATATTTCTTGACTATTCTTTTCCTCATTTATCTACATATTTATTAACATTTGAACCAAAAACAAAATTCTTCAGAGATCTCAACCTAAAAAAAATTATTGAACCCAAAGAAAATGAAATTATTGAAATGTTTAATATGACAATAAAACTACTAAAAAATAAATATAATCAATACGAAATTTCAAATTGGGCTAGACCCGGAAGTGAATCAATACATAACTTAAGATATTGGAATTCTAATAATTATTTAGGATTTGGACCTGGCGCATCTTCTTTAATAAACGGGAAAAGGACAAAGAATATTTCATCATTAAAAAAATATATATATTTATCAAAAAGTATAGATAATCAGGATAAGTTATACAGCGAGATAGCCACAATCACAGAAGAAGAGAGAATGATTGAGTATATTATGCTAAAACTCCGTATGGAAATAGGAATCAATCATAGTGATTTTAAAAAAAAATTCAGTAAGGTTTTCGATTCAAAATTTAAAAACCTATTAAACCTATTAAATACCAATCTATTAATTGATTCAAATTTAAAAAATACATCATTAACCAATAAAGGGAAGCTTGTAAGTGATTACATATTCACTAAATTTGCAGAAGAAATTAATTTATAGTTTTATCTTTAAAACCTTGATCCCAAAAAACTAAGAATTGAGACGCAACAAATATTGAGCTGTATGTACCCACAACCACGCCTAATATCAAAACTACTAAAAAGTCCCTAAGAGTAGACCCGCCTAAAAGAAGCATTGATAATAATACCAACAAAGTAGTTATGCTTGTGCCTAAGGACCTAGTTATTGATTCATTAATAGATCTATTAATATTTTGAGGAAGTGAGGAGCTTGAAAACTTTAAATTATTTTCTCTTATCCTATCGAAAATAACTATGGTGTCATTAACGCTGTAACCAATTACAGTAAGTATGGCCACTATGAAAACTGAATTAACCTGCAATCCAAAAATATGTCCCAGTAAAGCATAAAGGCCTGTAACTAAAACAACATCATGAATTAGTGTAAAGACAGCTGAAAGAGCAAATCTAATTGAATTTTCAAGTTTTCTAAATGCATAAAGAATATATACCATGACAAATAATGAGGAGACAGTAATTGCTATTATTGAGTTTCTTATAGTACCTTCAGCAACCTTGGATCCAACTGTTTCGACTTCTAAAATTCTGTACTGATCGTCTATATTATTAAGTGAATTTTCAACATCATCCCTTGAAACAGAAGAGGAATCAGTTGAATTGCTGAAATCTGATAATCTTTCGGTTCTTATAAAAAATATGCCATCACCTAAGGATTGAGTGCTAGTTGAACTTAACCCTAAACTATTGAATTCGTTTTGAATTCGTTCCGTATTTATTTCCTTTTCAAAACTTACTGTAATTCCAGTTCCAGATAAAAAATCAATCCCTAAATTTAAATTAGGAGGGATGGCCAAAGAAATCAAGCCTACAATAAAAATTATTAATGAAAATCCTAAAAACCAAATTCTTTTTCCTACTATATCTATCATTTTAATCTTTCTTATTAAATAATTTTCCTACAGGATCATAAAAATTTAATTTTTCTCCTATAAATGTTTTAGAAACAAGCCTCATTAATAATCTGCTAATTGTAAAAGCGGTAAACATACTAATAATTACTCCTACGCCAAGTGTAAGAGCAAATCCTTGTATAACACTCGTGGTAAATCTATCTCCAAACCAATATAAAACTATACAAATTATAATAGTAGAAACATTACTATCACGAATTGAAGGCCATGCTCTACTAAAACCTTCATTTATAGAAGAAAAAATGTTCCTTCCTGACCTAATTTCTTCCTTAGTTCTTTCTGAAATTAATATATTTGCGTCCACAGCGACTCCAATTGATAAAATAACAGCTGCTGCACCAGATAAAGTAAGTGAGACAGGTATTAATTTAAATACTGCAAGTAATAAAGTTGCATAAAAAATTAATGATAATGATGCAATAACGCCAGGCACTCTGTAATAACTAATCATAAAAATTAATACTAAAATTAAACCTGAGCCACCTGCTACTAAACTTTTTCTGAGTGAATCAGAACCTAATGATGCATCTACATTCCTTTCTTGTATTAAGTTTAAACCTACAGGCAAAGCTCCTGACTTCAACTGAATTGAGATTGTCTTCACACTTTCACTATCAAAAGTTGGCCCTTGTATATATGCCCTTCCTCCGGTGATTCCTGAGCTTGCACTAGGTGCAACTAAAGGTTCTCCATCTAAAAATATAGCTAATAAATCTTGATTCTTGGCTACTCTACTTGTTATATCAAAAAATTCATCTGCCCCATCATCATCAAAAACAATAGAAACTACTGGCCTTGCTATGCCAGGCTGAACATCTGGAAATGCGTCAACTAAATCTCCTCCAGATAACGCAACTGCCTTGTCTTCATAATAGGTTGGAATTATACATCTTACTTGCAACCATTCTTCCTTAGTTAAATTATCAGGAGGCCACTCTTCCTCATTATTTTCATTTTCAATTGGTAAGCAGTCTCTTTCTTTAAATTCTAGCTGAGCAGTTTCCCCAATTAATTTTTTAGCTTCTTCTACTCCTCCAGTTATTCTCCAAGAAGATACTCCACCAGTAATAGATGCCTGAAACAAAGTTCCAATTTCTTCAAAAGGTGCTGCTAAAAGAGAGGTCTCAGCTTGATCTAAGAACCTAGAGTTTACATCACCTGATCTTGGTACATAATTAGGGAAAGTTATTCTAAAAATTCCTTGAGATAAATCTTCAATGCTATAGTCAGCTTCCTCAGTTAATGATGCGGCTGCCTCCATTTGCTCTAAGGTAGGCAAATCGATTGGCTGATTTTGGTCATCTAATGAAGTGTAGGCTAATAGAATAGATAATGGGAACGACTTGTCAAGCTCAGATAATAATAATGACGGGTCTGTTGCTCCATCATTTCTTTTTATTCTAGGTCCACTTATTACAAACCTTCCATCTGCCTCTTCAAGTTGAGAAACTTTTAATTCCTCATACCCCAAATTCGAAATTATATCTTCCAGCTCTTTTTCTTTAACCTGGCCTGCAATTGTAATAGAGACATTAATTTGCTGTAACCCCGGTAATTGAACCAATATTTTAGTTGGAACTCCTGTCCCAGAACCAACTAATTGGACAGAAGATTCTGATATACCAAAAGAGTTAACCCTTTTTTCTAAAATTTTTCTTGCACCTTCCATATCATCAGCAGTTAACTCAGAGTCTTTTTTTGGTTCAGCTTCGTAAACTAAGTGAGTTCCACCTTTTAAATCTAATCCTAAAGTAAGCCCAAGGACTGTTTCTGAGTCCCCTCTATTAAAATTCAATCCTGGCAAGTCTATGTCTATAACTTTGAAAGAAATTGATAACAAGGCAATTAAAAATATAACTGACGCAAAAACTACTGTTCTTATCTTAATCATTTGACTGCTCTAAATCCTTTAATATATCTGCTCTTTCTAAAGCTATTTTAAGATCGTCTATCCCCACTTTAGTATATAATTTTTTATTATATTCAGATTTATTCTTATTATCTTGAACTTTTACGGAAACATTAATGTCATGGGTATGAGGTCTATATTCAGGGTTTACTGAAGAAAGTTTCTCATGATCTCTTAAATGATCCAAAAATAATATTCCATTTAAATGATCAATTTCGTGCTCCAGTGCCTGGGACAGTAAATCACTAGCTGTAATTTTTATTTTTCCCCCGGCTTCATCAATATATCTTGCTGATACAGATATGGATCTTGTTACTATACCTGAGTATCCCGGGAAACTAAGACATCCTTCAGATACAGATCTTTTCCCTTTTCTATTTGTAATTTCAGGGTTTATATATGCAACAATATCACTTTCTGGGGCATTAGAAATTACTATTACTCTTTTTAAAACACCAACTTGATTAGCTGCCAAACCAACCCCTGAGGCCTCTGTTAAAGTGTGTTTCATATCTTTAATCAAATTCATAATATCATCATCAATTTTCTTAACAGGCTCAGCTCTTTTTCTCAATATACTATTTGGAAAAGTCAAAATAGGACGAATTGACATATCCTAGATTCTTCTTTCTTTAATTCTTGCTCTCTTGCCAGATCTATCTCTCATATAGTAAATTCTTGCCTGCTTTACTTTACCTCTCCTATTAAGTTTTACAGATTCAATAGATGGAGAAAAATATGGGAAAATTCTTTCAACTCCTACCCCGCTAGCAATTCTTCTGACTAAGAAGGTAGAGGTTACAGGAGGAGGGCTGTTTTTAATAAATCTCCCTTTAATAACATCACCTTGAAATGCCTGAGTTCGCTGTCTATCTCCTTCGATGATTTTTAAGTTTACAGTTACATTGTCTCCTGGCCTAAATTCATCAAAACCAAGTTCAATTTCTACAGGAGCTTCCTCTTCTGCAGGAGTTTCCTCAGCTACAGGAGCTTCCTCTTCTTTTGGAGTTTCCTCTTCTTTTGGAGCTTCCTCTTCTGCAGGAGTTTCCTCAGCTACAGGAGTTTCCTCTTCTTTTTTATTATCTTGATCTAGCATTTTATATTTGATTGTGTAAGAAATAACCTGACTATTCTATATCTATCAACCCTCTTTTATCAATATATTTTTATTAAATAAAATTTAGAAAACAAAATGAGCATTATTTTCTCATTTTTTTTCTCCAGTCTTCTATTTTTTTATGATCACCTTGTAGCAATACTTTTGGGACACTCAAGCCCTTAAAAATTCTGGGTTTTGTATACACAGGCTCTTTATTTTTCCCAAAAATATGTTCAGAAAAAGTTTCATTTAATGTTGATTCAGAAGAGCCTAGTACATTTGGTATTAACCTAATCAATGAATCTGCAATTGTCATAGCAGGTATTTCCCCTCCACTTAAAATATAATTTCCGACGCTTATTTCTTCATCAACAATTAATTCTTGAACTCTCTGATCGACCCCTTCATATCTTCCGCATAGAATATATATACACTTTTTTTTACTTAATTGTTTAATTTTTTTTGAATCTAAGATATTACCTTTTGGGCTAGTAGAAATTATATACGGCTTTTCATTATGCTTATCTTTTAAAAACTTCACAGCATCATAAAATGGTTCTGGCCTCATAACCATTCCAGGCCCACCTCCATATTGAGTATCATCAACACTCATATGCTTGCCAATCCCAAAATTTCTTAAATCTTGCACGCTAAAATAAACTTTATTAGCTTGTATTGCCTTCCCAACTACACCAATGTTTGAAAATGAATCAAACAATTTAGGAAAAATAGTTATTATTCTTAAAGTATTCAGCAAATTAAGTACCTCATATATTTTAATTCATGATGAATTTTACCAACATAACTTAACATTTTCAGATTTAACCAAAATTTGCCATAAATATTATAGAAATTTCAAGGTTAAATTTGATAGAAAATAATCAAAGCGTTTTAAATTTAAAATTAAGTTGTACAAAATGATGAATATTAAAAGATATCACTATCCGGTAATGGTTACCGAAGTTGTTGAGAATCTTGGTGTTGTCCAAGGCGGAAGATATATAGATGGAACACTAGGAGAAGGTGGGCACACTGAGGCAATATTAGAAGTATCTCAACCAGGAGGCCAAGTATTAGGGATAGACGCTGACCATGAAGCTATAATAATTTCAAAAAAAAGACTAAATAAATTTTCTGATTGTTCATTTTTTTCTAATTCAAAATTTTCTGAAATGAAAGACATAGCCACAGAAATTAACTTTATACCTGTTCATGGAATTTTATTAGATTTAGGCATATCTTCCCTTCAACTTGATTTTGAAGATAGAGGTTTCAGTTTTTCGAGAGACAGTAAATTAGATATGAGGTTTAGTTTGGATGCAGAATTAAATGCAAGTAAAATTGTAAATGATTACCCAGAAAAATCTTTGTCCGATTTAATTTATAAATATAGCGAAGATCCAAATTCCAGAAGAATAGCATCAGCTATTTGCCAAAATAGACCTATTTTTTCTTCTGTTGAGCTATCTACTATAATAGAATCAGCTAACCTGAAAGTCCGAAGAAAACATCACCCAGCAACTTTAACTTTTCAAGCATTAAGGATTGCAGTAAATGATGAAATTAAAGAATTGGAAAACACTCTTGATGACTCTTTAAGTTTATTGGGTATAGGAGGAAGGCTAGCTGTTATAACCTATCACTCTTTAGAAGACAGGATTGTCAAAAATTTCATAAAAAGTGGTACATCTAAATGCGATTGCCCTCCATTAAATTTAGAATGCACGTGCTCTATTAATCCTAGTATAAAAATAATAAATAAAAAGCCCATTACTCCTTCTAGCACTGAAATATCTTCCAATCCCAGGAGCAGAAGCGCAAAAATGAGAGTAATAGAAAGGATAATTTAAATGAAAGGTAACAGATTAATTGTAAACTTATCATCCCAA
>CESD01021520.1_pt1 | contig 15098 bp, 27 predicted proteins | sample 531191 | NCBI WGS metagenome assembly CESD01 (sample SAMEA2622021, study PRJEB7988) | marine metagenome | biome: marine biome (ENVO:00000447); feature: deep chlorophyll maximum layer (ENVO:xxxxxxxx); material: "saline water (ENVO:00002010), including plankton (ENVO:xxxxxxxx)" | depth 188 m
AACAGCGAGATTCTTATGCTGTTCTAATGTGATAGTTTTGAAGTCCACTTAGAAACTTAAAAAGGGATATCATCATCAGAAATTTGAGTATCCTGAGAACCAACTTGTTCGGTACTGGGTTGTGACTGATCATAAGAATCTCCACCACTAGAAGCTTGTTTGCCTCCAAGCATGTTCATCTCATTACCTAGTATCTCTGTAGTATATCTATCATTACCATCTTTATCTTGCCACTTTCTTGTTTGAAGTTTTCCTTCCACATAGAGTTGCGAGCCTTTATCTAAATATTGCTCCGCAATTTCTGCTAGTTTTCCAAAAAAAACTACTCTATGCCATTCAGTTTTCTCTCTTTGCTCACCGGAATCTTTATCTTTCCAGGATTCTGATGTTGCAATAGAAAGTGTAGCAACAGCTGTATTTGTTTGCGTATAACGTATTTCAGGTTTTTGCCCTAAATTACCTACCAAAATTACTTTATTTACTCCTCTAGCCATAATTACCTCTTATAATTACTTAAGTTTAACTCGAAACAAATCAGCTGGATAAAAATTCTGTAAATAAATGGAAAAAATTTCTATAAAAGGAGCAAGAACTCATAATCTAAAGAATATCTCTTTAGAAATTCCCCGAGGGCAATTAATAGTGATAACTGGATTATCAGGTTCTGGAAAATCGTCTTTAGCTTTTGATACCATTTATGCAGAGGGTCAAAGACGCTATGTTGAATCTCTATCAGCATATGCAAGACAGTTTTTATCTATGATGGAAAAGCCTGATGTTGATCAAATCGATGGGCTATCGCCCGCTATATCTATTGAACAAAAATCTACTTCTCATAACCCAAGATCAACTGTAGGAACAGTTACAGAGATATATGATTATCTTAGACTCTTATATGCTCGAATTGGTGTTCCAATGTGCCCAGATCACAATGAAGAGCTCTCTGCTAAAACAATAAGTGAAATATGTGATGAAATATATGCGCTTGGCTATGACAAAAAAATTATGGTTATGGCTCCCATAATAAGAGGCAAAAAAGGAGAGCATCTTGGTGTCTATGAAGACTTAAAAGCAGAGGGTTTTGTTAGGGTAAAGATAAATGAAGTTGTCTATCCGCTAGATGAATTTCCATCATTAAATAAAAATCATAAACATGACATATCAGCAATTGTTGATAGACTGAAATTACAAAGAGATGAAGATAATCGATCTAGACTATCAGAATCAATTGATACTGCTCTTGGCCTCTCTAATGGTCTATTACAAATAGAGATTATTGGTGAAGAGAAAGAAATACTGCTTTTTTCCTCAAATTTTTCATGTTCGCAATGTGGTTATTCTGTATCTGAATTGGAACCAAGAATGTTTTCATTTAACAATCCTTTTGGAGCTTGTGAAAAATGTGATGGTTTGGGAGTCATTCAATACTTTGATGAAAAAAAATTAATTTCGGATGACTCGGCAACAATCAATGAGGGAGCAATAAGGGGTTGGAACAGAAGAAATAGATTCTATTTTCATCAATTAAAGTGTTTATCAAAGCATTATGGTTTTAATTTAGATACTCCATGGACATCTTATTCTAAAGAAATTCAGAATATTCTTTTATGGGGATCAAAGGATAAAATCAACTTCTCTAAGAGTTTTAGAAGTGGGAGCAAGATTGTTAGACAACATCGTTTTGAAGGCATCATTCCTAATACTGAAAGAAGATTCAAAGAAACAGATTCAGAATTTATCAGAAATGAATTGGCAAAGATGCTATCAGATAGTCATTGTGATGCTTGTGAAGGGTCAAGACTTAAGAAAGAATCAAGAAATATTTTCATCAATGCAACTCCTATTCAAAATATCACAAACCAAAAAATTTCAGATGCTTTAGCTTTTTTTCAAAACATAAAACTAGATGGTGCTAAAGCTACAATTGCTGAAAAGATTTTAAAAGAAATTAAAGAGCGGCTATCATTTCTTGAGGATGTTGGCTTAAATTATCTTACTTTAGATAGAGGTGCTGGATCTCTCTCTGGAGGAGAAGCTCAAAGAATTAGGTTAGCCAGTCAGATTGGCTCAGGTTTAGTTGGCGTAACATATGTTCTTGATGAACCTTCAATAGGACTTCATCAAAGAGATAATGAGAGACTTATTAAGACCCTTGATCATCTAAAAAGCCTTGGAAATACTGTAATAGTAGTTGAGCATGATGAAGAGGCAATTAGGTGCGCAGATCATATTATTGATATTGGTCCTGGTGCTGGAAAACATGGCGGACAAATATGTGCTCAGGGGAAATTAGAAGATATCTTAAAGAGCAAAGAATCTATGACTGCGGCTTACCTATCTGGAAAAAGAAAGATTAGTTTTAGTAAAAGTACAAAAAAGCCAGAAAAATTTATTGAAATATGTGGAGCCTATGAAAATAATTTACAGCATGTAACCGCAAGAATCCCTATTGGAGTATTTACTTGCATTACAGGAGTATCTGGCTCAGGCAAGTCATCTCTAATAAATCAAACTTTAATGCCAATGAGTAGTTTTTTACTAAACAAGGCTAGCCTTAATAAAGAAATTAAATGCAAACAAATTAAAGGATTAGAGAATTTAGATAAGGTAATTGGGATAGATCAATCTCCAATTGGGCGAACCCCAAGATCAAATCCTGCAACCTATACAGGACTATTCTCACATATTAGAGACTTATTTTCTCAATCTGAAGAAGCTCGAACAAGAGGATACAAACCTGGTCGATTTAGTTTTAATGTTAAAGGTGGAAGATGCGAGGCATGTCAAGGCGATGGAATGATAAAAGTGGAGATGCATTTTTTAGCAGATATCTATGTAAAATGTGATATCTGCGATGGCAAAAGATATAATGAGCAGACTCTTGAAGTAAAATATAAAGGTAAAAATATTGCTGAGGTTCTGAGTATGACTGTAGAAGAAGCTCTAGAGTTCTTTCATGCAATCCCAACAATAAAAAATAAACTTCAGACATTAGCAGATGTTGGCCTGACTTACATAACATTAGGTCAATCGGCAACTACACTATCTGGAGGAGAGGCTCAAAGAATTAAGCTCTCTAAAGAGCTATCTAAAAGAAGTACTGGAAAAACATTATTTATTCTAGACGAACCTACTACAGGTCTTCACTTCTATGATATTGAATTACTCTTAGGAGTATTAAAAAGACTATCTAATCAGGGCAATACAGTAGTAGTAATTGAGCATAATTTGGATGTTATTAAATCAAGCGATTGGATAATTGATCTTGGCCCGGAGGGGGGAGGAGATGGTGGACTAATAATAGCAGAAGGTATGCCTAGCAAGGTAGCTCAATCCAAAAAATCTTATACGGGGAAATATTTGAAAGTAGCTTTAAAAAGTTAAGCAGTTATCGGCTCTTTAAGTTCAGGTTCTTTAGACTCAGTTGAATCCTCTAAATCTCTATCAACCCATTCAACATATGCCATATCAGCCTTATCACCAGGTCTGAAGCCGGCCTTGATAATTCTTAAATATCCACCAGGCCTATCCTTTGATTTAACCGCAAGAACCGTAAAAAGTTTGTTTACAGCTGAATCAAGTCTGAGTTTGTTAAAAGCCCTTCTTCTATTTGCAACTGTATCCTCTTTAGCTAACGAAATTAAAGGTTCAATAAAAGTACGTAACTCTTTTGCTTTAGGCAATGTTGTTTTAATTAGTTCATTTTCTATAAATGCAATAGAAAGATTTTTCATCAATGCCTTGCGGTGTGAAGAATTTCTATTTAGTTTTCTTCCAGATTTTCTGTGTCTCATAGATTTAACCCATTGGTGGCCAATTCTCTAATGTTGTTCCTAGAGAAAAACCTTTAGATGCTAAAACATCCTTAATTTCATTTAATGATTTTTTACCTAAATTTGGAGTCTTTAATAAATCAAACTCAGTTCTTTGTAATAAATCACCGATTAAAAAAATGCTTTCTGCTTTTAAACAATTTGTTGAACGAACTGTAAGCTCTAGCTCTTCAATCGATCTCATAAGGAAAGGATCGAAATCATTTTGATCTTTTTTCGCTTCCTGTTCAGCTATGGCATCCAAATCAACAAATGCAGCAAGTTGCTGTTGCATAATAGTTGCAGCGTGTTCTATTGCTTTTTTAGGGTCGAGCGTACCATCACTTTCTAATTCAATAATTAATTTATCAAGATCGGTTCTTTTTTCAAATCTTGCATTTTCAACAGAATACGTAACTCTTCTAACAGGACTAAAAGATGCATCTACTTTTAGGGCACCAATAGATGTTTCTTCCTCACTTCTTGAGTCAGCAGGCTCATATCCCCTTCCTGTTTTTACAGTTGCAGTTAGGGATAGGCTTACTTTGTCGATCAAAGATGCAACATGATGCTCAGAGTCAGCTAACTCCACATTTCCTGGAATCTCAAAGGAATTGGATGTGACCTCACAAGGACCAGATACATCAAGCTTTATAATAGCACTAGTTCCTTCGATCAAACTGATGGGCATATCCTTTAGATTTAGTAATATATCGATCACATCCTCCCTGACACCCTCAATAGTTGAATACTCATGAGAAATGCCATCAATTGTGACATCAGTTATAGCAGCACCTGGCATGGAAGATAAAAGTATTCTTCTTAATGCATTGCCTAAGGTATGACCAAAACCTCTTTCTAATGGTTCTAAAATTATTTTTGATGTATTTTTGTCAATATCATCAACCTGAATATCTGTTGGGACTAAAAGATCTATTACTGATGTTTCCATAATTTCCTTCCGTTTTTTAAGTTTTTATTTTGAGTAAAGCTCAACAATAAGATTTTCATTAATTTCAGCACTTAAATCTGTTCTATCTGGTACAGATTTGAATACACCCTTGAGAGTTTTAGAATCAACTTCAAGCCACTCACAGGCTTCCCTTTTTTTAGCATCATCTAAAGCACTTTTTATTCTCAATTGTGATTTAGATTTTTCTCTTACCTCAAGCTCATCGCCAGGTTGCACCTGGTAAGATGGGATATTGACTATTGAACCATTTAAATGAAATGCTTTGTGAGAAACTAACTGTCGGGCTTCAGCTCTTGTGGAAGCAAATCCCATGCGATATACAACATTATCGAGTCTTTGCTCTAAATAACTAAGCAAGTTTTCTCCAGTATTTCCTTTAGATTTAGATGCTTTCTTATAATAATTCCTAAACTGCTTCTCAAGTACGCCATACATTCTTCTTACTTTTTGCTTTTCACGAAGTTGAACGCCGTAGTCAGACAATCTTCCTCTTCTTACTCCATGCACTCCTGGAGCAGTATCCATATTACATTTAGATTCAATTGATCGTTTTCCACTTTTAAGAAACAAATCAGTGCCCTCTCTTCTGGACAATCTTAATGATGGGCCTCTATATCTTGCCATTTTATTCTCCTTATACCCTTCGTTTTTTTGATGGACGACAGCCATTATGAGGCAATGGAGTTACATCAGTAATACTCTTAATTTTTAAACCACATGAATTTAGAGATCTTATTGCTGATTCTCTTCCTCCACCTGGACCTCTAACTTTTACATCTAAATTTATCATTCCAAATTCTTTGGCAGCATTGCCAGCTTTTTCTGCAGCTATCTGAGCTGCAAATGGAGTGCTCTTTCTTGAGCCTCTAAATCCTGATCCTCCAGAGGTTGCCCAACATAGTGCATTTCCTTGCTTATCGGTAATCGTAATAATTGTATTGTTAAATGATGCGTGAATGTGAGCAATTCCATCAGAAATAACTTTTTTAACTTTTTTGCTTGCAGCCATCTATTAAGCCCTCATCGGTTTTTTTGGACCTTTTCGAGTCCGTGCATTAGTTTTAGTTCTTTGTCCGTGAACAGGAAGTTTTCTCCTATGCCTGATCCCTCTGTAACAGCCAAGATCCATAAGTCTTTTAATATTTGTGCTTACTGATCTTCGAAGATCGCCTTCAACAGTATATTCTGCAACTACGGATCTAATTACTTCTACTTGTTCTTCAGAAAGATCTGAAATCTTTTTAGAATAGTCAAGTTTTACACTCGTACATATTTTTTGAGCTGTTTTTTTACCTATGCCATATATATGAGTTAAAGCAATTTCAAGATGCTTATTTTCTGGTATATTTACGCCTGCGATTCTAGCCATTTTTTATCCTTGCCTTTGTTTATGTTTAGGATCTGCTTTGCAAATAACATACAAAACTCCGTTACGTCTAACTAATTTACAATTTCTACAAATCTTTTTTACTGATGCTCTTACTTTCATATTTATCTACTATAATTTTTTAAATTTGCTTTTTTTAACAGGGATGAATATTGATTGGACATCATATGTGACTGGACTTGAGACATGAAGTCCATCAAAACAACAACGATAATCAATACAGATGTGCCTCCCAGATAAAATGAAACACCTGCAAAATTTATTAAAGCTAACGGAAGTAAGCAAATAAGGGTCAAATATATACTTCCAAATACAGTTAATCTTGCTAAAACGCTGTCTACGTATGCAGCTGTTTGCTCGCCTGGTCTTATACCAGGAACAAATGCTCCTGATTTTTTTAAATTGTCAGTTACCTCTTTTGTATCAAAAGTTAAAGCTAGCCAAATAAAACAAAAAGAGATGATAAGTGCAGAAAATGTCAGAATATATAGGGGCTGGCCAGGATTAAGTGCTAACGAAATAGTTTGAAGAAAAGTAAATGATTCGGCTTGGCCAAACCAAGTAGATAAAGAAGCTGGGAATAATAAGAAAGTGCTTGCAAAAATTGCAGGTATTACACCTGCCATATTTACTTTGAAAGGCAAGTGACTGGCTTGAGCTTGCATTAATTTTCTTCCTTGTTGTCTTTGAGCATAATTTACTGTTATTCGTCTTTGACCTCTTTCGATGAAAACAACAATTGCTATAACTATCATTGCTAGAACACCTATACCTAAGAGCAATAGGATGTTTAAATCACCCTGACGTGCTTGTTCTAAGGCTTGGCCAATAGCACCGGGGATGCCAGTTAAAATGCTTGTGGCAATTATTATTGAAATACCATTACCAATTCCTCTTTCTGAGATTTGCTCTCCAAGCCACATCAAAAATATTGTTCCTGCAACCACACTAAAAACCGCTGAAACGAAAAATGACATTCCTGGTTCATAAGCAAGACCACTTGCTCCAAGGGTAACTGCTAACGCCGATGCCTGAACAAAGGCAAGCAAAACAGTTCCATACCTTGTATATTGGGTAATCTGATTCCGCCCAGCCTGACCATCTTTTTTGAGTTCCTGCAAATATGGAATTGAGTTAGAGAATAATTGCATAATAATTGCTGAGGAAATATATGGAACAACATTTAATGCAAAAATACTCATTCGTTCTAATGCTCCACCTGAAAACAGATTAAACATCTCTAATATGGTGCCTTGATTTTGATCAAATAAAGCCGCAAGCCTTGCAGGATCAATTCCTGGAATAGGTATATGAGTTCCAATACGATAAATAATGATTGCCATAAAGACAAATCTAAGTCTTCGCCATAAATCACTCATTCCTTTATTTTGATCAACCATATATATTACTCAGGAGAGCCTCCTTTAATTTTGGATGAATCTTTATCATTAGTTTTAGATTTACTTTCAAACTTTTCTCTATAAGAGTTTGCTTTAATAGATTCGATTGTTCCGCCTGCTTTTTCAATTGAATCCCTGGCACCTTTTGTAACAGAAACTCCACTTACATTAATTGCTTGCAGAATTTCACATACCCCGAAGATTTTTACTTTTTTAATTGATTTTGAAATTACACGATTAGATTTTAAAGTTTCTAGATTTACTTCAGACATTGTGGCTATGTTCTTAATATTTACTTCTTTAAACCCTCTATTTACTCTAGATGAAAAGCCAAATTTTGGTACTCTTTGCTGAAGTGGCATTTGACCACCTTCAAAACCTCTTGCAATTGAACCTCCAGATCTTGATTTTTGTCCTTTGTGACCTCTGCCTGCTGTTTTACCAGTTCCTGAGCCTATACCTCTTCCAACCCTCTTTCTATTTTTTCTCGTTCCATTACCCGAGAGAGTATTTAGCTTCAAAGAATTGTTTATTTCTATTTTTTCCATTCTTAACTCTCTTTAATTTCCAACATATATTTAATTTTATTAATCATTCCTCTATTGCTAGGAGTGTCCTCAACAGTAACAATTTGATGCAACTTTCTAAAACCTAATCCTTTGACACACTTCTTATGATTTGGAAGTCTGCCAATAGTGCTCTTGATGAGTTTGAGATCTATAGTTTTCTTTTTGCTCATACTATTTCTTCACTAATCTTGCCTCTTCTTAGAGCCACTTCTTCGGGGGATTCCATTGAACATAGCGCATTAATAGTCGCTCTTACTACATTAACAGGGTTAGTGGATCCATAACATTTAGCTAGAACGTTTTGAACACCTACTAACTCAAGCACTGCTCTCATAGCTCCTCCTGCGATAATACCTGTACCTTCAGCAGCTGGTTGCATATATACTTTTGCAGCTCCATGTTTTGCCTTCACTGGATACCAAAGAGTAGAAGCATTTAAACTAACATCTACCATATTTCTTCTTGCATTTTCCATTGCTTTTTGAATTGCAATTGGAACCTCTTTTGCTTTACCTCTACCAAATCCAACTTTACCTTTACCATCACCCACAACACATAAAGCTGTAAATCCAAAAATACGGCCACCTTTTACAACTTTCGCAACCCTATTTACCTGTACAAGTTTTTCTTCAAGAGCATCCTGTTGTTGTAAATTATTATCTTGCTTCATATTTTAAAACTCCAATCCTGCTTCCCTAGCTGATTCAGCAATTGCTTTTACTCGACCATGATATTTGTAACCTGATCTGTCAAAAACGACTTTTTTAATACCCATTTCAATCGCTCTTTGAGCAATTTTTTGACCAATAACCTTTGCTGAATCTAAATTGTTTGCATTCAACTTTTCTTCTTTCTCAATTGTAGAGGCTGAGGTAAGAACAGTTGAACCAGTCGAATCAAAAATTTGAGCATATAAATTCTGAGAAGACTTAAATACAGAAAACCTAGGCTTATCTTGCTGAGATATTCTTATTCTAGTCTTTGCTGCTCGTCTCATTCTAGAGTCTGATTTTGAATTCATTGATTATGCTCCTGCAGCTTTTTTAGCTTCTTTTCTTCTAATATGTTCATCTGCATACTTAACGCCCTTACCTTTATATGGTTCTGGAGGTCTAAAAGCTCTAATTTCAGCTGCAACTTGTCCTAAGATCTGCTTGTCATGACTTTTGAGAACCACTTCAGTTTGGGAAGGTGTTTCTACCTCAACTTGATCAGGTAGCTCATAGTAAACAGGGTGGGAGAAACCAAGAGTAAGTTCTAATTTCTTACCACTTGCTTTCGCTCTATATCCAACCCCAACTAACAATAATGTTTTTTGAAATCCCTCAGATACTCCAATGACCATATTATTTATTAAAGATCTAGCTGTGCCAGCTAATGCAGTGGATTCTGGAGAGGATTCATCGTAAGAGATGGTTATCATATCATCAGCATGAGAAGCAGAAACTGAATCAGGAAAGTAAAACTCAGATTTCCCTTTAACGCCAGAAACTGAAATAACCTTATCATCCAAATTAATTTCTACCCCTTTGGGAATAGAAACTGGATTTTTGGCAACTCTAGACATAATTAAAAAACCTCACAAATAACTTCTCCACCAATATTTTTTGACCTCGCGTCTTTATCACTCATCAGGCCTTTGTTAGTAGAAAGCACAAATATACCCAGTCCATTTTTAACTTCTGGAAGATCTACTGCAGATGAATATCTTCTTAAGCTAGGTTTAGAAATTCTTTTAATTTCTCTTATAGCAGGAGCTTCATTGATATACCTAAGAGAAATACTTAAAAAATCTTTGCCATCAATTGAAACTTTTTCACATGATGCTAAATATCCCTCTTTAACTAAAAGAGAGACTAGCTCATACTTAAATTTAGAAAAAGGTGCATTGACAAATTTCTTGCCTCTCAATAAGCCATTTCTAATTCTAGTTAAACAATCTGAGATTGGGTCTTGTAAACTCATAATTTTACCAACTTGATTTAATTAAACCTGGAATGTCTCCACGCATTGCAGCTTCGCGTAATTTAATTCTACTTAGTCCAAATTTTCTATAGACAGCATGAGGTCTTCCAGTTATGGAGCATCTTCTGGTAACTCTCGATGGACTTGCGTTTCTTGGGAGCTTCTGTAACTTCTCAAAAGCAGTCATTCTATCTTCATAGGAATTTTTTGGATTTAAAAAGGCTTTTTTCAAAGCAGCTCTTTTGTCTGCATAACGTTTGACAGTTTTTTGCCTTTTTACATCCCTAGCTATTACTGATTTTCTTGTCATTTATTTTTACCTTATTTTTTAAATGGAAATTTGAGTATTTCAAGCAATGCTTTTGCATCCTCATTACTTGCAGCGGAGGTGTTAATGCAAATATCCATGCCTCTAATCTTGTCAATATTGTCATAATTGATCTCAGGAAAAATAATTTGCTCCTTAATACCCATACTGTAATTACCATGACCATCAAATGATTTAGGGTTTAAGCCCCTAAAATCCCTTTCTCTAGGAATTGCTATGTTAACGAGTCGTTCGATAAAATCGTACATTTTTTTACCCCTTAGGGTAACTTTGCATCCAACTGGCCATCCCTCACGTAATTTAAAGCTTGCAACAGATTTATTTGCCTTAGTTACTACTGCTTTTTGACCAGCGATAGACTCTAGATCATTAACAGCAGACTCTAAGTGTTTTTTATCAGCAAGTGCTTCTCCAACACCCATATTAATAACTACCTTAGTAAGCCTTGGTACAGCCATTACATTTTTAATTCCTAATTTTTTTTGTAACTCAGGAAGTAATTCTTTATTAAATGCGTCTTTTAAATTCATTATTTAATTTCTTTTTTGTTTGATGTAAATACTCTTAATTTTTTTTTACCATCTGTCATATAAGAAATCCTATCTGCTTTCTTTTGATTAGGATTCCAAATTGCAACATTTGAAAGATTAATCGCAGCCTCTTTCTCAACTATACCGCCCGTTTCTCCAAGCTGTGGATTAGGTTTTGTATGCTTTTTAATCATATTTATTCCAGTAATTACAGCCTTATTATTAAATTTAAAAATTTTTTGTATAGTTCCCTTTTTTCCAATGTCTTTTCCAGTAATAACAACTACTTCATCACCAGTTTTTAATTTAGTTACTGTTATGTTTTTCTTCATCACAAAACTTCAGGCGCCAAAGACAAAATTTTCATATGTTTACCATTTCTGAGCTCTCTAGTAACTGGCCCAAAAACTCTTGTACCAATAGGAGCTTTATTGCCTCCAATTAAAACAGCTGCATTCTCATCAAATTTAATAAGAGATCCATCTCTTCTTCTAACACCCTTTTTTGTTCTAACGACCAAAGCATCAATAACCTGACCTTTTTTGACTTTACCAGTTGGGATAGCTTCTCGAATTGCTACTTTAATTATATCTCCAATGTTAGCGTAACGTCTCTTTGAACCTCCAAGCACCTTAATGCACATGACACTTCTTGCTCCGCTGTTATCTGCTATGTTTAATATTGATTGCATTTGAATCATTATTTATTCTCCTCAAGCTCTTTTTTGGTATCCTTGGGTTGATTTTCAATGAGAAGTTTCCATGTTTTGGACTTAGAATATGGCCTGCATTCTTGGACGGTAACCACATCACCAATTTTTGCATGATTTTCCTCATCATGAGCATGCACTTTTGTAGAACGTTTCATAATTTTACTGTATGTGGGATGCTTTACTTTGCGTTCAACTTTTACAGTGATTGTTTTATCAGCTTTATTGCTTATAACAACTCCCGTAAGTTGCCTAGGATTACTACTCATGATAATTCATCCTCAATTTTTTTTTCATTAATAATTGTCTTGATTTGAGCAATCTTTTTTTTATCAGAATTAAGAAAATGCGATTCAGATAGCTGCCCAGTTTTATGTTTCATCCTATTTTTAAACTGATTCTCCCTAACTTCTAAAATAAGATCTTCAAGCGCTTTAACATTTTTTTTTCGAAGGTCTTGAAGATCACTAGTTAACTTTGCCATTTTTATAATGCCTTTTTAATAAATACTGTTCTTACTGGCAATTTAGCTGCAGCCAACTTAAATGCCTCTCTTGCGACTTCTTCTGATACACCAGCCATTTCATACAAAACAGTTCCTGGCTGAACAAGGCTAACCCAATACTCAACATTACCTTTTCCCTTGCCCATTCTTACCTCTAATGGCTTTTTGGTTATAGGCTTGTCAGGAAAAATACGAATCCATATGTTTCCTCCCCGTTTAATTGATCTTGTCATTGCCCTTCTTGCAGATTCAATCTGACGGGCAGTTATTCGCCCCCTAGTTGTTGCTTTTAATGCATATTCACCAAATGCAATAGTGTTTCCAGATTGAGCCAAACCTCTATTTCTGCCTTTATGCATCTTTCTAAACTTTGTTTGTTTGGGCTGTAACATGATTAACTTCCTAGATCCTCACCTTTGAAAGGATCACCTAATACTTCGCCTGTATAAACATGAACCTTTACACCTATCAATCCATATGTAGTTGATGCTTCAGCTACACCATAATCTATGTTAGCTCTCAAAGTATGAAGAGGTACTTGCCCTTCTCGATACCATTCAGCCCTTGCAATTTCGGCACCGCCTAATCTTCCTGAAACTTCAGTTCTTATTCCTTTTGCACCCTGTCTCATGGCACTCTGAACAGCTCTTTTCATTGCTCTTCTGAACTGCACTCTTCTTTCTAGTTGCTGAGCAATTCCCTCTGCAAGAATAGTTGCGTCAAGATCTGGCTTTCTTACCTCTTTAATGTTCACTTGAACAGGTAACGAAACAATTTTTTGGATTGAAGTTTTTAATAACTCAATTTCTTCACCTTTTTTTCCAATGATAATGCCAGGTCTTGAAGTGTGGATATTTACAACAAAGTTTTGAGCAGATCTTTCAAGCTCTACTTTGCTGATAGATGAAAACCTTAATTTATTATTAATATGACTTCTGACTTTTAAATCCTCTATCAGATTATCCTTATAAGCTTTTCCTTTTGCATACCATAATGCATTATGCTTTTTGATAACACCAAGTCGAAAGCCTGTTGGATGAACTTTTTGACCCATTACTTCTCCTGATCCGATAAAATTATTTCAATGTGGCAGGTAGGCTTAGTAATCCTATCCGCTCTTCCCCTTGCACGAGGTTTCATTCTTTTTAATCTCATGCCTTGGTTTACAACAATAGATTTAATAACTAGAACATCAATATCTGCTTTATCATTATTTTCAGCATTGGCAATTGCTGATTCCAATAGTTTTTTAATAACTGCTGATGATTTTTGTTTATGAAAAGTAAGAAAGTTCATTGCATCATTTACTGACTTTCCTCTTACAACATCAGCAACAAGACCAGCTTTTTGAGCTGATAATCTTGTTCCTTTTAGATATGCTCTTGTTTCCATTACTTTGCCTTCCTATCACCAGAGTGCATTCTAAAAGTTCTTGTGATAGCAAATTCACCTAGTTTATGTCCAACCATGTCTTCATTAATATAAACAGGTACGTGCTGTTTTCCATTGTGAACAGAAATAGTTAATCCCACCATGGTAGGACTTATCATAGATCTTCTAGACCAAGTCTTGATTGGTTTTTTGCTATCTTCACTAATTGCTTTATTTACTGCTTTTTGCAAAGATAAATCAATAAATGGTCCTTTTTTAAGTGATCTAGGCATAATTATTTCCTTTTAGACCTTCTTCTGACAATTAGATCGTCTGTTCGTTGATTTTTTCTTGTTTTATAACCTTTTGTAGGCTTTCCCCATGGAGTTGAGGGATGCCTGCCACCTGAAGTTCTGCCTTCACCACCACCATGGGGATGGTCAACAGGATTCATTGCTACTCCTCTAACTGAGGGTCTAACACCTCTCCATCTTTTTGCTCCAGCCTTACCAAGCGAGCGAAGATTATTCTCTTGATTTGATACAGTTCCTATTGTTGCCTTACATGCGGAAAGAATCTTCCTTGTTTCGCCTGATTGTAATCTTAAAGTAGCGTATATACCCTCTTTAGCTACTAGCCTTGCTGATACCCCTGCGCTTCTTGCAATTTGAGCTCCTTTCCCGGGTTTCATTTCTATGCAGTGAATTGTTGTACCAAGAGGTATATTAGCTAATTTCATACAATTTCCTGGCTTCATCTCAGTATTATCAGAAGACAAAATGGAATCACCAACCTTAACCTTGTTGGGAGCTATTATGTATCTTCTTTCACCATCAGAATACTTTAGTAGTGCTAAATGAGCTGATCTATTAGGATCATATTCAATTCTCTCAACAACGGCTTTAACATCATGTTTATCTCTTTTAAAGTCGATTATTCTATAATGCTGTTTATGTCCTCCACCATGATGTCTTACAGTAATTCTTCCATTATTGTTTCTTCCACCATTTTTAGATTTTTTTTCCAATAATGGTTTATGAGGTCGACCTTTATAAAGATCTGATTTTATTGATATAACTCCCCTTCGACCTGGGCTAGTTGGTTTTGCTTTTATAACTGCCATTATTAACTCATACCCTCAAATTGAATTTCAGAGCCCTCTTCAAGTGAAATATAAGCTTTTTTGAAATTTGATCTTTTATAAATCCCAAATCTGTTTCTTTTTGTTTTACCTTTTTGTATTGAAGTTCTAACAGTATCAACTTTTACATCAAACAACTCCTCAACAGCTTTTTTGATATCTATCTTTGATGCTGATTTATCTACTTTAAAAATAATTTGATTCAAACTTCCAATGGATGTAGCTTTTTCTGTGACGTAAGGAGCATGAAGCACAGTTAGTAATTTTTCCCTTTTCATTAGACCCAAGCCTCTATCAATTTAAAGGCAGCTGGAGTGACTGCAACTTTTTCAGATCTCAACAAAATCACAGGATTAATGTCTTTTACCGTTACAACGTTAACATTAGGTATATTTCTTGCTGAAAGAT
>CESD01099184.1_pt1 | contig 15071 bp, 9 predicted proteins | sample 531191 | NCBI WGS metagenome assembly CESD01 (sample SAMEA2622021, study PRJEB7988) | marine metagenome | biome: marine biome (ENVO:00000447); feature: deep chlorophyll maximum layer (ENVO:xxxxxxxx); material: "saline water (ENVO:00002010), including plankton (ENVO:xxxxxxxx)" | depth 188 m
CCCCAGTTTCCCATTCACTCACTGTTTGTTGTCTAATTCCTAATTTTTTAGAAAACGCACTTTGTGACAAATCTAAGGATTTTCTTAAGTCTTTAATTGATTGAGAATTCCACATAATTATTCTTATTGTTTCTAATATGGATAAAATTTAACTTATTACTTGTATTGTATTCAATAATTTTTTATGCAATTATTTAGAAAATTTGCGAATTTTTAGTCAAATCTGGAATATTTTCCACAGATCCTGCAACTGATGCAATAATTGTTGAATTATTAAAGATATAATTATAAGCCTCAAAAATATCTTTCATAGTAACTTCTTTAAGCATTTCAAGGCTTTCTTCAATTGATATGATTCTATTAGTTAAAAGATATTGAGTTCCATAATTCATAGCAATTGATCTAGAATCCTCATACCTCATCATCATCCTTCCCTTAATTAATTCTTTGGAGGATTCCATTTCTTCTTTGGTCAAATCATTTTTTACTTTTTTGATTTCTTCTATTATCACCTTAAAAGTCTCTTCTGTATTTTCAGGCGCAATTCCAGCATCAACGTAAAAAACTCCGCAATCAGAATACCCGTGAGATGTAGCATTTACTGAATATGCTAATCCGCGCTTTTCTCTAACCTGCTCAAATAGCCTGCTAGTCATACCGCCACCGAGCAGCACAGATAGTACCAATGAAGCATGCCTTAATTCATCAACTAATGAAAAATTCTTGAAAGCAATCGTCAAATGAGACTGATTTGTTTCCATTTTATCTAAAACTGTCAAAGGCTTATCATTATAATAAGAACATGGAGAAAATTTCATTGGATCGCCTTCCCTAAATCCCTCAAAAGCTTTCTCAGATGCATTAATAACTTCTTCGTGGGCAAGATTTCCTGAAACAACCAGAACTGCATTAGAAGAAGTATATTGTTTATCGAGATATTTTATTAAATCTTCCCTTGAAGTAGCCTTTACAGTTTCGATTGAACCAGCAACATCTACGCCCATAGGCTGATTAGGCCAAATATGTTGATCAGCCTTATTTGATGCTCTGCTACCAGCAGAATCCATGAAAGCTTTTATCTCTTCGTATACAACATTTTTTTCTAAATCCAAATCTTTCGTTTTTATTAAGGGATTTTTGGCCATATCAACCAAAACATCTAGTCCGTCAAGATAAAATTCGGAGGGCATTTTACACCAGTAGCCCGTAGACTCTTTATCAGTATATGCGTTTAATATTCCTCCTTTTGATTCGACTATTTCAGCGATTTCCTTAGGAGTTTTTCTTTTTTCGGTCCCTTTAAATAATAAATGTTCAAATAAATGCGAGGATCCAGCAATATCAGGTGTTTCATACCTAGAGCCTGCACCAAAAAACAAAACTACAGTTGTTGCATTAGTATTTTGCATTGGTACAGTAATAACAGTTGCTCCATTTTGCAATTTTATTGTTTTGAAGTTGTTCATGATGAATAATTAAACCATGATTAATGAAAAAATTGTTAATTTTATAAAAGAAAAAGATTTTTATCTTATAATTATTGCCATTTCGTTAGTAGGCTTTCTGTTGAGATTTTATGGTATTAATTGGGATCAAGGTTTACTTTTTCATCCCGACGAAAGACAACTACTCATGATTTCCAGTCAGATGAATTTAAGTAACCTTGATCCAGGCTGGTATAACTATGGAACTCTTCCTTTATACTTACTAGAAGTATTATCACTGAATAATGAATGGAATGTTTATGAATTAAGATTCCCTGGAAGAATTCTAAGTTCGGTTTTTGATTCCTTCACAATAGGTATTGCTGGACTCATTGGCAGAAAATTGCATTCAAACTTATCTGGAATACTGGCCAGTTTCTTTTATTCGATTTGTGTTTTAGCAATTCAGACTTCTCATTTTTTTGTTGTTGATACTTTTCTTACTTTTTTTGTAACTTTAATAATTTTTTATTGTCTGAAATTAAATGAAAAATTAACTACAAAGAGAATAGCAATCCTTGGGATTCTTTTTGGGGTTTCACTATCTATAAAGATTAGTTCTATTTTAATCCTAGGGGTTATATTAATCGCAATTATTTTTAATATTAACCCAGCACCTTTAAAGTTTAGATTAATTTATTTATCTAAGTATTCTGCATTTCTTTTATTTTTATCTTTTCTTACCTTTTTCATATTAAATCCATTTTCATTAATAAATTTTAGTGACTTTTTAGCTGCCTCAAAAATTCAATCTGATATGGGACGAGGTTTAATTGATTTTCCGTATACTAGACAATATATAGCTACATTGCCATACATATACCACTTAAGTCAGTTAATAAAAACTTCTTTAGGACCAATAGCAGGTTTATTAGGAATCCTTTCAACTTTATTTGTAATAAAGAAACTAAAAATAACTGATCGCAAAAATTTATTAATATTATTTTTATGGCTCTTTATATATTTTAGTTTTTTTGGTGCGATTCATACAAAATTTTTAAGATATATGTTGCCAATAATACCCATAATCAGCATATTCTCTTCATATATGATTTCATATTTCTTAACGAGATCCAGCAAGTACAAAAAAATATACATAACAATAGTCGCTTTATTAATGTTTGGATCATTGCATTACACATTTAGTTTCATTCAAATATATTCAAATGAACATGAAGCTATAAGTGCAGGAAAGTTTATAGATAATGGGTTTAGAGAAGGGGACGTTTTATTAAAAGAACACTGGGATGAAGCATTAAGAACCAATAAAACATATATAACAAAAGAATTAAATTTATATGATAACGATTCTGCAACAAAAGTAAGGGAGATGGCAAATCTTTTATCATCTTCTGATGGGGTATATTTAACTACCAAAAGATTAGTCTCAACTATTCCAAGGCTTGAGGAAAGATACCCTTTAACAACTAATTATTATAGAAAACTATTTTCAGAAGAACTTGGTTATAAATTAATTAGGTCAAATATAATAAGTCCATCATCTTTAGGATTTTCATACAATTCAAATCCTTTTAGCAGAGTAAAAAATATCGATTTTGATGATTATAAAACAAATGGATTTGGAATAAATCTTGGCTGGACAGACGAAAGTTTTTCTGCATATGATCATCCAGAAACTTTTATTTTCAAAAATATAGAAAATCTTTCTTCTGATGACATCTTCAATAAAATTATTACCATAAGTCACAATAAAAATTATCTCAATAGACTAAATCAAGAAAAAATTAATGATGTTTATGGCAATTCATATCTTGGTTTTTTTAATTCAAGCGGATCAATTTTATCTTCAATATCTTGGTATTTTGCTTTGCAAATATTATCAATCATATCAATACCATTATTATGGTTAATTTTTAAATACTCAAAATTCCCGTTTATAGGATCAATAAAAATAATATCTTTAATTTTGTTCTCATTTATCTCATGGATATGTCTTTCATTTAATTTCCTAATATTCAATTTATATAATTTATATTTTCTGATTTTTATTATTTTTAGTATCTCTTTAATTTTATTTATTAAGAATAAAAAAAAGCTAGTGACTTTTATTTATACAAATAAGAACTCTTTTATAAAATATGAATTAATCTTTGCAGTTTCTTTTATAATCTTTTTATTAATAAGGAGTGCTAATCCGGACTTATGGCATCCATACAGAGGTGGCGAAAAGCCAATGGAACTGGCCTATCTAAATGCAATTCTAAATTCTAATTATATGCCCCCAATTGATCCTTGGTTTTCTGGTGCGCTAATGAATTATTACTATTTTGGATTTTTTATATTTGGAATGTTAATTAAACTTTCACAGGTAAGTCCTTATATAGGATTTAATTTAGCAGTAGCGACAGTATTTGCTATTTCACTTACTACATTGTGGAGTCTGGCAAGTAATATATCTAAAAGCAAAATATTTCTTCCAATAATAATGGTTTCAACGACATTAATTTTTGGAAATTTTCAATCTTTTATTCAAATGTTTAACAAGGTTAAATCTGGATCCTTTAACAAAATATTTGAAATTGATTACTGGGAACCTTCGAGAGTTCTTCCGCAAGATTCTTTAGGTTACGAAATCTCAGAATTTCCATTTTTCTCCTTTTTGTTTGCTGACCTGCATCCTCATATGATAGGAATCCCAATCATGATTCTCAGTTTAACTTTCTTAACATTAAGTTTCTCAAAAATAAAAAATAATTCTTGGCATTTTTATACATCTACAATATTATTCAACTCTTTACTATTAGGGGTTTCGTGGGTCACCAACACATGGCTGGTTCCTGTTCAATTATTTTTAATATTCAGCTTTTCATTAATTTACTTTAGAGACTGGAAAAATCCTTTATCTACATTAAAGTCGACAATATCATACACTGGGGCAATCATTTTGATTAGCTACTTATTTTTCCTCCCTTTTCATCTTAATTTTAACTCTCCATTTACGGGCTTTATCTCAAATGAATTTAATACTAGAATATTTGATTTTATAGAAATTCATTATCTAAGCCTAACTGTAATTATTATATTTATAATCAGTATCTTATTACCCAATATAAGGAACAAATTTGATAAAAATAAATTTTATCCCCAAATCATTACGATGCTCATTACAGCATTATTAATAGCAATCTTTGTAGAGATATTTAAAGTTCAAAATGATATTGGGCGAATGAATACTTTTTTTAAATTCTACCTTCAAATTTGGATTCTAATTTCTATTGCATCCTCTTTTTTAATTTTGCAACTTTCAAACTCTTTAAAAAAGAAATTTAGGCTATTTTTTTTCTACCCAGTTCTTGGGTTAATGCTTTTAGCAGGAATGCTATTCCCAATTTTTGGAACTATAGGCAGAATTCAGGATAGATTTGTTGATACGAATTTTACTCTTGATGGATCAAAATTTGCAGAAAAGGCTGAATACAAAAATAATTCTGTCTCTATACCTTTAAAGGATGATTTAGATGCGATGAATTGGCTAAAAGAAAATGAAAGGGAAACAAAAAATATAATAGAAGGCTTGTCTCCTTTATATACATGGGGAAATAGATTTTCAATCTATACCGGATTCCCTACTGTATTGGGTTGGGATTGGCATCAAACGCAACAAAGGGGATATAAAACCTCATTGATAAATGAAAGAAAAAATGATGTTAACGAATTTTACTCAACCCTAGACATAAACAAAAAGATGAGCATACTAAACAAATATGATGTTAAGTTAGTAATTATAGGCGAACAAGAAAAATCTTATTACCCCACTGAAGGAATTGAATCAATAGCCAATCTAGTAGAAAGAGCATTATTAAATATAATATATCAAAATAATAAAACCACTATTTATGAGGTTAAGAATTGAATAAGATAAACTGCGTACTCTTTGATCTTTACAATACATTATTTAAATTTTATCCCGATAGAGAAGAAACTCAATATCAAGCATCTAGATTAATAGATTTAAAAATTGATAAATCTCAATTTAAAGATGCTATCTTAAAGTCTGACTCATGGTTTGCTAAACAGACTGCTAAAAAATCTATGCATCTTCTTAATGACAAGGAAAAGTTTTTATTTTACTGCGAATACGAAAAGAAATTATTTAGTCACCTCGGTCAAAATTTATCAGAAAGTGAAGCTAAAAAAATTTGGACATATGTTTATAGTCAAAAAAGTTCCCTAAAAAAGTATGATGACGTTATTCCTTGCCTAAAATCCTTAAAAGAAAATAATTTTTCAGTAGGCATAATTACAAATATTGATGCAAAAGGAGAAGACTTAATCAAAGATCTAAATTTATCAAATTATATTTTTAAAATAATAACGTCATATGATGCTGGAGGGTCAAAACCATCTCCAATAATATTCGAATATGCCTTAAATATCTTTGATTGCCGCCCTTCAGAATGTGTATTTATTGGGGACCAAATAGAAACAGATATTATAGGTGCAAGAAATTCAAATATAACCCCAATTCTATTAGACAGAGAGGATCATTATGATTCTTACGAAGAGTGTAAAGTAATAAATAATCTAAATGAACTGCAATTTATTTTATAGAAGAAAATTGCTCAGAAAACTTTGACTTAAAGCGGTCAAAATCACTTAATACCTGTATTAGTTCTGCCATTTCAACTTTATCATTAATCCTAATTTGTTTATCAGATATATAAAATTTATTTTTGAAAATTTCTTCAATGAAATTTTCCATACCAATTATGGAATATTTAAATCTAATTATACTTTGATCTTGTTTAGTGCTAATAAAATTTATTTCTAATTTAGAACAATAAATTTTTATTTTTTGGTAGTTAATTAAATTAATTAAACTTTCAGGCAATAGTCCAAAGCGGTCAATCAATTCATCTTTATACACAGATAATTCTTTTAAATTAAAAATTGAAGACAAGTGATCATATATTTCAAGTCTAGACTCGATATCAGGAATATACTCAAAAGGTATTCCAATATCTTCCAATAAATCTAAATTAATTAAAGAATACTTAAATTTCAAATCATTATAATTAATTTTGTTTTGCTTCTTTGAGACTGCTGTTTCTAAGAATTTTAAAAATAGTCCGAGTCCAATTGCATTAATATTTCCGCTCTGTTCTTTGCCTAAAACATTTCCTACTCCTCTAATTTCCATATCTCTTAAAGCGATTTCTTTACCGGCTCCTAAATATTGAAATCGTGTCATTGCTTCAAGTCTTTTTTCGGTCTCGGAGTTAAGTTTTGCTTTCTTGGGAACGACAAAATATGCATAAGCTTGGTTGCTTGACCTTCCAACCCTGCCTCTAAGTTGATAAAGTTGCGCTAATCCCAATTGGTGAGGGTTGATTATCACTATTGTGTTAGAGTCTGGTAAATCGAGTCCTGACTCAATAATTGTTGTACAAATTAGAACATCAATATTTTTTTCTGAAAAATTATTCATAACGTCTGATAATTTTCTAGGATCCATCCTTCCATGTGCATAATCAACTTTGACTTCTGGGACAATTTCTTTAATTTTCTCAGAAATTTTTTCTATTTTATTAATTCGATTATAGACAATAAACATCTGTCCATTTCTATCTTTTTCTCTTAGTATTATCTCTCTTAATAATTTGTCATTTTCTTCAACAACATATGTTCTTACAGACCTTCTATCTAAAGGAGCTGTCTCAATCATGCTAAGGTCCCTTACTCCAGACAAAGCCAAATTCATTGTTCTAGGTATTGGAGTTGCACTCAAAGAAAGTATATCTAAGTTAAGTCTCATGCTTTTTAAAAACTCTTTCTGTCTAACTCCAAATTTATGCTCCTCATCTACTATGAATAATCCTAAATCCTTAAAATCTATAGTATTTTGGAGTAATTTATGTGTACCAATACATATATCAACCTGGCCCGTCCTTAATTGTTTTTTTATTTCATTTGATTCCTTAATTGTTTTTAGCCTGCTGAGACATTTGATATTTACTGGAAACTGATTAAGCCTTGATTTAAAAGTGTCGTAATGTTGATCAGCTAATACTGTAGTAGGAACCAATATTGCGACTTGTTTTCCACTCTGCACAGCCTTAAAGCTTGCTCTAACTGCTAGTTCAGTTTTCCCAAATCCAACATCTCCGCAAAGCAACCTATCCATAGGGATTATACTTTCCATATCTTTATATATCTCATTTATAGATCTTTGCTGATCTTCAGTAAGAGCAAATGGAAAACTAGATTCAAGCGTTAACATCCAGTCGTCATTTTTGTTAAAAGAAAAACCTTTAACTTTTTTTCTACTGGAATGTATATACAAAAGTTCAGATGCTAATATTTCAGTAGATTTTTTTACCCTATCTTTCTGCCTTTCCCATTCTTTTCCATGAAGTCGATGTAGATTAGGGGCATTTTCCTTACCTCCTCTGTACAACTCAATTCTGGATATTTGGTCCGCCGGAACAAAAAGTTTATCGTCTTCTGCAAAATGCAATTCTAGATATTCCCTATCACCATGACCTTCTAATTTTGTAACTCCAATAAATTTTGATATTCCATGATCTTCATGGACAACTAAGGTACCTTTTTCGAATAATTTTGATTTACGACTTCTACTTAGTGATTTATCTAAGTTTCTGATTTTATTTTTAATACCGAATAATTCATGATCTCCAAGAAATATAATTCCAGTTCGATTATCAATCTTGATTCCAAAAGAATTATTAATGGACTTCTTTGCAAAGAAAATCTTATTATCGAAATCCTTATTATTAACGGAATATTCATTTATCTTTTCTTTGAGCCTTGCTATGTTATTAGAGGCAACCATAACTAGAGAATCTTTACTATATTGAATTATCCGATCGACAGCTTTTCCTATAGGATCTAATGAACTTAAATTACGACCTTTCAAATCTATTTTTTCAACTCTAATAAAATTCTCTTCAACTTTATTGGAGATCATAAGATTTTTTATATTTATGGTCTTATTAAATTTTAATAATCTTTCTGTTATATCCTTTTGTTTATAGGTAAACCTGTCATTTTTATTAAGAGAAAATCTCTTTTCGTATTCACTAATAGAAGTTTCTATTAATTGTTGTTCATTAATAACTAATATGGAATTTTTACTAAAAATATCTAGTAAGCATCCGTCTTCTGCGATTTTTTTTGATTTTTTTTCTGATAAAGATAACTGGCTTGAAACTCTAATCGACGCATTTTCAACATGTTTTATTGTCTTCTGCGATTCTTGGTCAAAACTTCTAATACTTTCAATTTCATCTCCAATAAAATCAATTCTTAGAGGGCTCATATTGCCTACTGGAAAAACATCGACAAGGTTGCCTCTAACGCAAAACTCCCCTAATTGTTCAACGACATGAGTTCTCTCATATCCTAAAAATGAAAGTTTAGTGACTATTTCACTAATTTTTATTTTTTGCCCAATAAATGAATTGAATGTTCCTTCGTTACCTAAAAATTCTAAATTAGGAGTCTTTTGGGATAGAGAAAGCCCTGAAGTTATAGCTAAAAAATTTTTATTTCCTAAATCTAACATTTTTGATATAGCCCCATTCCGTTCAATATTAGAGAAAGAGTCAAATTCCAAGCCACTCATTGGATGAGTATCAATTTCAGGAACATGAATAACATCTATATAATCTTGTAAAAATTCAGCACAATCTTCGTATAATGATCTAGACAGTTCTGGCGTATCAACAATTAAAATAATACTTTCATCTCTGACTCTTGAAATTATTGAAGTTAAAAAAGCTAAACTTTCTCTTGAAGAATATATTTCTAAAAAACCTTTATCCAAATTTGAAATCTTTTTTATCAAACTTTCTTTTTTTTGAAATAAAAGATTTGAAAAAATTGATTCAAATTGATTATTCTTTTTAATTCCAGATTGTACTCTCAAATTTTGGCCTTATGTTTGGATATAAATTAACTTAAAACTATACTCTAAATTATAATGAAAAAAAATTGGAATACACTATGAAAAGAATTGTCATAAAAATTGGCTCGCAAATAATTCTAAATGACGCTCAAGATAATAACTATAATCATTTAGACGAATTATTAAGTGAAATTGTTAATTTAAGATCAAAAGGTTTTGAATTTACTATAGTCACATCTGGTGCAGTCGCTCTAGCAAAACATCATCTATTAATAAAAGGTTTGGAAAATTCTAACCAAACTTCATCAAAACAAGCTATGGCTTCAATAGGTCAGACATTTTTAATGGAGAAATATAGTAAATTTTTTGAATCTCATAGTATTTATTGTGCGCAGGTTTTAGCAGGTCGTGATAATTTCAACTCTAGGATTGCATATTTAAACATAAAAAATACTCTAGAAAAACTTTATGAATTAAGTGTAATACCAATAATCAACGAAAATGATGTTGTTTCTACTAAAGAAATTGAGGGGCGATTTTATGGAGATAATGACAGGCTGTCATCTGTGGTTGCAAACGTAATTGATGCAGATTTACTCATTTTATTTGGAAGGATGGATGGGTTATATACAGAAAATCCTGATATCAATGACAAAGGAGAATTAATTGAAAAAGTTAATGTGATTGATGAAACTATTATGTCTTATGCCCAAGACTCAAAAGATAAGATCGGCTCAGGAGGAATGAAAAGCAAATTAGAAGCAGCAAAAATATGTATGGGGTCTGGAATTAAGTGCGTAATAACAAGTCCTAAAAAAAATGCAATAAATCAAATTATTGAAGGAAATAATATAGGAACCCAATTTATACCCAATACTTCCAATGTAGAAAGTAAGAAGAGATGGCTATTTACAGGTGTATCTGAAAATAAAGGAATGGTCATAATAGATGACGGCGCAAAAAAAGCACTATTAAACAAAGGTGCAAGTTTGTTGCCTGTTGGAATATTATCAATTGAAGGAAAATTTAATAGAGGTGATATTTTATTAATTAAAGATACAAAAAATAATGAAATAGCATATGGAATAACAAATTATGGAGCGGAAGATTCTTTAAAGTTAAAAGGTAAAGATTCAAATGAAATAGATGAAATTATTGAAATTAATTATGGCACTGAAATGATACATAGAGATAACCTAGTATTATTAGAATCAACTAGTGAAAATAAGTTATGAATTTAACATCAATTTGTAAATCTGCAAGAAAATGCACAATCGAAATGGGTTTGCTATCTAACTTAAAGCGAAACAAGATACTAAAAGAAATATCTGAAAACTTAAAAAAGCAAGAAAGTTTAATTCTAAAAGCAAATGCTAAAGATCTATCCAATAATAGGAAATTACCCATTGAACAAAAGGAAAGATTAGTTCTAAATTCTCAAAAACTAAAGAGTATTATTAATTCTATAAACAATATTAGGAAATTAAACGATCCTTTATTAAGCAACGAAAAATATACCAGGAATGATGGCTTAGTAATTAAGAAGCAACCTGTCCCAATTGGTGTTATTGCAGCAATATATGAAAGTAGGCCAAATGTGACTATAGACATTGCCTGTTTGTCTATAAAATCTGGTAATGTCACCATTCTGAGGGGAGGAAAAGAATCCCTACAAACAAATTTATTACTTACAAAAATAATAAGGGGCGCTCTTAAAAATAATGATATTAATCCTAATGCTGTTCAATATTTAAAAGATCCAAATAGAAAATATATTAGCGAGATGTTAAGCATGGATGAGTATATAGATTTGGTTATACCAAGAGGTGGCAAAGAGCTTGTAAATAATGTCTCGAAAAATGCAAAAATGCGAGCTATTTTTGGTGGAATAGGAGTAAGCCATTTGTTTGTGGATGAGAAAATTGATGAAAAATCGCTCCTGCCAATTTTAGAAAATGCAAAAACCCAAGCCCCAAGTGTTTGCAATGCACTGGATACAATCTTGCTTCACGAAAAACAACAAAATAAATTACTTCCAAAAATAATTAATCACTTTATTGGACTAGGGATTGAAATGAGAATTCAACCAAAATTATTTCAAAACGCAAAAAAAATAAATTCTTCGAGATTAATAAAAAAGGCAGCAGATAATGACTGGGGACAAGAGTATCTAAATTTAATAGTTTCACTAAAGACAGTGTCTTCTATTGAAGAGGCTATAAAACATATTGATAAACATAGTTATGGTCATACGGATGGGATAATTTCAGACATTGCAAAAAATCAAAAAATATTTACTGAAAAAGTAAATTCTTCAGCTGTAACCGTAAATGCATCGACCAGATTTAATGATGGTGGAGAATTAGGACTTGGGGCTGAAATTGCAATAAGCACCACTAAAGTTTCCCCTAGAGGACCTTTAGGGCTAAGTGAAATTACATCATATAAATGGATAATTAAAGGGAAAGGTCACATTAGATCCTAGTAATCTAGAAATAACTTACCCCATTTTGATTTTAATGCTTTTTTAATTCTACTTTTACCTATAAATTTAAGCCAATACTTATTGTGATATAGGTCAGAAGCAAAAAATGCCCATGGAGCAATTTTACTTCTAAGAAGAATCTTCTCTAAAGGTTTTAATGGTCCCCAATAAATAAATTTTTGACCTTTACTGGCAAAAGTATTTTCAGTTGATGAATATTTCCAATCAATAGATGATATATCTTCTCCGACCACATTAATTTCTGAAGGTTTTGCGACTCCAAGTGACATTTCATGACAGATTTTTAATTTATCAATTTTCATTGGATCAAAACCCATCATTTTGGCCACAACTGCATCAACAGCGACTTGATCATAACCTCCCACAATAATATCTTTCTCTTTAATTCTCATTGCTCTAGGCCCTGGCCCATCTCCTGAGAATGCACCATCAGAAACAGCAAAAATATTTTCATGTATATCGTGCTGGATTTGTAACAAATCAACCAAAGTCTCATGAATTTGCGAGTGAGTCCAATGCCTATTTTGATTAAGCAATCCTCCAAAAGCATTTTTTAAGGCTCCTGTCATAGTTGTAAAAACATGTGTTTTCATTGTTGGCATATGAATAATATTGCTACCAAAAAAAGTTTTTGGAATCATGATGCCTTCTTTGAAAATCTTATCTAATACTAATAATTTACTTTTTGGTTTATAAGCGACTGCCTCAGATTCTGAAGAATCAACAAGAATATAAGGAATATTATATTTATCTTCTACATTTTTATGTTTGTTTTCAATTCTTCCTCTTTCAGGATCTACAACAACTGTCCCATTATGTGCTGCAATAATATTTGAAAAATTGTTATTTAATAGTTCTTTAATTACACCTTCAAGTTGCCATGGTGCTGTTGAACATCCAGGGAAATATCTATCCCACGAAATATTTACTTTTAGGAAAGTATTTATAGATTTATCAAAATTTTCAGTGACTTTCGCCTTTTGTAATAACCATGAATAATCTTCTAAAATTGTTTCTGGTGATACTTTCTTTACGAAAACAGTTCCTCGATTTAAATTCTTCATATCCTGTAAACTAACTTAAACTTTTAAAATATTATGATTGATTCTCATACACATATATTACCAAATAGGCCTAATAAACTTATAGAAGAGTTTGGCAAAGAAAAAGTTCTTTCAGAAATGTTTAGTGATGAGCAAAAAATTACAACACCAAAAGAACTAATTAAAAACATGAACTCAAACAATATAGAAAAATCAATTATTTTGGGCTATGGATGGACAAATTTCAATCTTCTGCAGGCATCAAATCAATTCAATTTAGATACTTTTAAAGAAAATCCAGATAAGTTGATTCCTTTTTTTTCAATAAACCCTATGTTTGAAGAAAATTTAGAAGAAATGGAAAAGTGCATAAAACTCGGGGCAAAGGGCGTGGGTGAGATACATGCATCAATACAAGGACTTGCTCTAGATGATAAAAATCTCTGGAATGATGCCTTGAAATTATTACAAGAAAACTCGCTCCCAATAATCATGCATGCTTCTGAGCCAGTAGGCCATTTGTATCCTGGCAAAGGTAGTTCTTATACTCAAAATATATACAAATTTATTAAATTATTCCCGGAAAATAAAATAATTCTTGCTCACTGGGGGGGAGGTTTATTATTTTATGAATTAATGAATGAGGTTAAAGATGTATCGAAAAATGTATATTACGATACTGCTGCATCATCATTTTTATACAATCCAAAAATATTTGAGATAGCGATCGAAATTGTTGGTTCTGAAAAAATAATTTTTGGAAGTGATTTTCCGATTTTATCTCCAGAAAGAATATTAAATGAAATGAAGAATTTAAAAGAAAAAGACCTAATAAATATAACTGAAAAAAATATAAAAAATATACTAAATTTAAATTAATTATGCCAAAGGATGAATTTGTCTTATTGACTGGATCAGCAAGTAAACTTGGAAAACATATTGCTGAATTGCTGGCAGAGAAAAAATACAATATATTACTTCATTATTTCAAATCAAAAAAAGAAACTGATTTGCTTTCAAAAAAACTGAATAATAAATTTAAAAATCAAAAATTTTTTCCTGTTTACATTGATCTTTCAAAAGTAAATTCAAAAAATAAATTTAAAAATCTAATACCAAAAAAAACTAACTTGATTGGCGTAATAAATAATGCATCTTTATATTTTGAGGACACAATAGAAAATTTTAAATTCGAAGATTACCAAAAAAATATGAATATACATTATCGAAACCCTTTAACATTAACTTCCATAATTTTTGAAAATTATAAAAATACAAAATTAAATTATTTCGTTATAAATGTGACTGATAATGACTTAGATAACGAAGATTATTATTCCTATTCAAAAACTAAATCCATGCTTTCTGAGCATTGCTCTGAAGTTTCTGAAATTGATATAGATAGAATCAAGATACTAGAATTCAAACCAAAAAAAATACTTCCATCCAAAGACTCTTCAAAAAACATTGCTTTGTTCAAGCAAGAATTCGTTAAATTGTTAAAATGAATCCATGGATATACTAGGAGAATCTAAAGTAAATGATAATTCATGGGATTTTTTAACTCATGCAGAGGGCCCAAAAGGGAAAATAGAATTCACTCATGATCAACTAATTTCTGAGCCTAGTGGAAATCTTTTTGCACAAAGCCAAAACACTGGGATGGGGTGGGACCCAAAAAAATTATGGGGAACCCAATTTATGATTTTAAGCACATTAGGGGGCATGAGAGGAGACGATGGAGAGCCTATTGCTTTAGGTCACCATACTGGCCACTTTGAACTTGGAATGCTTATAGAAACTGTTGCTAACCAAATTAAAGAAGACGATGGTATTCCTTATAGCGCATATTGCTCTGACCCATGCGATGGTAGAAGCCAAGGAACTTCAGGCATGATGGACAGCCTCCCATATAGAAATGATGCTGCAATTGTTATGAGAAGGCTTAGCCGATCAATTCCTACTACAAAAGGCGTAATGGGAATTGCTACTTGTGACAAGGGGCTTCCTGCGATGATGATGGCTCTGGCTGGAACACCTGAAAAGCCAACAATAATTGTTCCGGGAGGAGTTACTTTAGCGGTAGAAGAAGGAGAAGACACTGCAATGATTCAGTCTATTGGTGCGCGGTATGCTCAAGATGAAGTGAC
>CESD01274021.1_pt1 | contig 14965 bp, 23 predicted proteins | sample 531191 | NCBI WGS metagenome assembly CESD01 (sample SAMEA2622021, study PRJEB7988) | marine metagenome | biome: marine biome (ENVO:00000447); feature: deep chlorophyll maximum layer (ENVO:xxxxxxxx); material: "saline water (ENVO:00002010), including plankton (ENVO:xxxxxxxx)" | depth 188 m
CCTGAACTACCTGATGAACCACTTGAACCTGAACTACCTGATGAACCTGATGAACCAGAAGACCCTGAACTTCCTGAAGAAGAATTTGGTCTAATACCTCCTAAACCTGAATCATAAATTCCTAATAATCCAGTTGTAGGGTCAACAATAAGTTGTCCATCAATAGGTGAAGAAGGACTGCTCGGTATAATAACAAATGTATTTGCAAGTATGGACATACTATCCTGCTATTTCCATTATTCTTATTGCACTTAATACTGTACCACCAAATTTTCTTGCACCAGATTGGCCGTTCAATGTAAAAGTCCCTGCGTTTTGTATAAGTCCACATCTCACTTTATAAGTTCTTGCAGTTGTATTTCCAGATGTTTCAGCATAAAAAACTTGCATATTTCCCATGCTTGTAGCGCCACCAATATAGTTAGATGTAAATGCTAATGCATCAGCGTTACTATCTTTAAACAATCCACAACCACTTCTAGTCCCTGTTGACTGAGAGTAAAATATATGAACCTCAATACTTATTGTGCTTGTTGATTGTTTTGGGGTTATTGCTTGAGTTAAAAATTCATGTCCTTCAGTTATTTGTGGAATAGTATCATCTTCTGAAAAAATTGTTGTTCCAGTTGCTACTGCACCAGTTTGATTATAAACATGTTGTATGACATGTCCAGCAGGAAAAGTTGCTGAAGTTGAAATTGGTCCAGAATGAGTTCCAGTAGATGTCCCAGAATGAGCGCCACTAAAAGTTCCTGATGAATAATGATTTTCAAAAAAATCACCAGCATCTTTTGCTATGTCTAAATTTCTTGTCATTTAAACCACCGTTAATGTTCCGTTTACTGTTATGTCACCGTTGACTGTAATCGGTCCTATCAACATAACATTTTCATCACTCGGTACAAAAACATCTGTGTTTAGTGTGCTAGGAGATGCAAAAGCAGTGTGAGTTGCTTTTTCATTTTTTTGATTATGAAGAGGAGACCTGAAACCAGGTGACATTATTTCTGCGGTCAATATATCACCAGTCACTCTTCCTGAAGAAAAAGTTAATGTATTATTTGAATGTGTGAGTACATAATCTGATTCGTGTAATCTAATTCCATTTAAAAAAACACTTAATCTATCTGAACCTGTAATATTACTTGTCAATGTGAAATGTTGTTGACCTGAAGTGGCCGTTATGTTTTCTTTTGAAAAACTATTTCTTGCTAAATCTGTCATCTCAGTTGTGCCTATCAGGTCGATAGAATCCCCGGCCTCAGGAGCAATCACAAAGGTGACAAATGTTCCTCCAGAATCTAGAGTATAATCATTAGTTTCTTTCAGCAATATACCATTTTGATATACTTGGACTAAATTGTCAGAAAAAGTAATACCAAATACAGTTCTTGAACCATCGCCTGTATATGCTTTACGGTCCTGAGTATCTTCTAATGCTATTTGATTTCCTATGTATGGCATGTTATTCCGGTTTTATGGGGCTATTTCAATTATTACGAGACTAGATACCAAACCTTCATTACTTATATAACCACTGTTATCCTCAGCTCTATTAATTGTCATGCGAGTCATACTATTATTTGTATAAAACGTTGGCTTGTAGGTGATAGGAACACCTGCAGTCTCTCCATGAAGGTCGAAATATTGAAAATTGACAATATCCGGTGTGGTGTCAGGGTCGGCACTATAATATCCTTGAGCGGTTAATCCAATACCTCTTCTTCCTGTAATATTAGTATCTGTATTTCGTAAATGTGTAGTGCTTCCACTTGAAACTCTATTCAACAACCATACCATATCGTAATTATTATTAATACCTGCATCAGGTTCAAAATGAAAACAAAATTGACACCACATTGTAGAGCCTGTTTTTCTAGGTGTAATAGTCACATTCAATATTTCTGTTCCACTTCCTGCCGTTCCATCACAAATAACTAAATGAGTACCATTTGAAATACTTGTCATTGTGGCAGTTGAATCAAACTGTGTATATTGAACTTGTAAAATGTGTCCGGAAGGAAAAGTCGAACTCGATAAGTCGAAATTAGGAGAACCTGTCAAATTTGAACCTAATACTGGTTCATCTGAACCTGTCTGTGTTAAAACTGTTTTTCCGCCTAAGGTTAATGTTGCCATTTTTTATCCTGCTATTTCATATAGTGTCATAGTTGCTATAGATGCTGAACCCGAACCTGGATTTGCAGATACAAAATAAACTGTAGCTGACCCAGATAATCTATTTCCTTGAAAACTAAATGTATAATCTCCTGCCGCAGAGAGAACACCAGACATAAAAGTACTACCAAAATATCCACCGCTACTAGCATGATGTTCATCCATAACTTCTATTGCTGACATAATAGTTGCAGATGCCGTTCCAGTTTGCAAAATTTGTCCTCCTGCTGGACTAGAATCACCAGAAGCAGAGATTGGTATAGAAACATTTATAAGAACTTTTGAACCAGCTTGTACAGTAATAGAATCTGATATTACAGTTGTATAAGTTGTGTCTGATTTTGCAACAATTGAGGTAGTTGTTGTGTTTTCTACTCCAATTATTACACCAGCAGGAAAAGTTGCACCAGTTAAATTTCCTGATGCACTATTAAAATTATCAATACTAATGTTTCCACTCGTTTTTGATATGACTGTAGTTCCGTCTATTGATAAACTTGCATCTGGCATTTTATTATCCTGTCAAATTTAATTGACCATTTGTTCCGATTGCTAAATTTGTAGTAATATTCAAATCGTTTATTGCATTTAATGTACCGTTTATTGTAATGTTAGGTATTGTTACAGGTCCTGAAATAATAGCCGAACGGTCTGTAGGAATTATCACATCATGAGTAAATTCTTTTACATTAATACCTACATATATTGCTTTGTCTTTTGCGGTTGAGTTTGGCATAATTATCCTGCTATTTCCATCACTGTTAAAGTGCTTATTGTCCTGCCGTCATATATGGCCGCATTATTATCTCTACCAGACATATTAATATATACTGCTGGACCAGTTGATGATTTACAATAGACTGCATATGTAAGTTGTGAAGTTGTGCTTGGCGAGTCCAAATATTTCATTGAATACGTTAATTGACCACCATCCAAATTAGCACCAGTGTTAATTACAGAAGTTGCACCAGTTCTACTACCAAGCGAATCTTGGCCACTACTATCTGCGGCAGCACCAGCTATTGCAGACCCATCTTTGTATAATTGTAAATAACCATGATTGGCATCGTCTAAAATATTTCCATTAACATGATACTCTAATAAAAATTTATTACTTGAAGATTTTGGTGTTACATCAATCGTCAACCCTGTTAATAAAACATAACTTGTGCTTGTGACCCGTTGTGTTCCTCTTTTCACTACTTGTTGAACATTTATAATCGCACCAGTAGGAGCACCAGTTCCCCAAGTTGGTGTATCGGTACCTGTCTGATTTAAAACTGTATGACCTTTCATCTTAAAGTTAGCCATGTCACTCCGAAGGCTTTGGTATATCTGCTTTTACTTTAGCAATTGCATCTTTCCAAGTTGTCGTTCCATTTACTGAATCCCAATACTGCATATCTAGTTGGTCTTGAAGACTTGGGTAGGATATCGACCTATCTCTTTGATACTGTTTGGAATCGTAGTCGGCCTGTAGTTCCTTTTGTTTTGCTAATACTTGGTCCCAAGTAACCCCAAAATCTTTAGGGTCAGAGCTATTAATAGCAGTATTTGTTCCATCAACTCCAACTACTACTAAAAATTGTTTTTCAAATTCATCTTTATTTGAAGGCTCTTCTTTTAAAACCCAATCTTTACTAAGTTTAAGTTCTTTTAAGGCTTTAAATATCGAAATCATCCTTTAATCTCCATCAATGTTAAGGTGGAAACGGCATCAGCACGGTCAGAAGTATCAGTGGCATCTTCGCCTCTATTCCAACTCCAACTAACTGCCCTTCCTGCTCCTTGTACTTTGTAAGTTACTGCACCAGTTGAAGAAGGAGAAAATAAACCCGTATAAGAGGCAGTTGCTACCTCATCGTCATTTACGGAATAAGGTATTGTGCTGAAAGTAATTGGTGTTCTACTTCCTGAAGAAGCCGATAATCCTATATGGTCAGAAACAGTTGAACCATCTTGTAGAATACGAAAACTACATCCATAATTATCTACTCCACACGCTATTGAGGCAGTAACCAAAACTTTACTTGAAGTTGCACTTGGCGTAATAGCTAAACTTAATAAATCTTGCCATGAATTATATTGAAGATTACTATAACCAGACCTTGCATTACTTTGAGTGCTTATCACTTTTAAAATATGACCAGCAGGAAACACTACATTTGACATAAGATTTGGTTCACCTGTTCCTGTTTGTGTAGCAAAATCTTTTCCATTTATTTTAAAAGATGCCATATTATCCTACAATATTAAGTGTTCCTGATAATTCTGTATCATTCGTTACATCTAAGTCACCTATTATATTTAGATTTCCTTGTACAGTTAGATTGGGCATGGTGACTGGACCTGCCATTATCGCAGAAGTATTTGCAACAACCGTGACATCATGGTCTAATTCATCTGAATTATGTCTGTAATATATTGATGTTAAATTTCCCATTATCCCTGTATTTCCATTATTGTCATATGACTGTGGCCAGTGGCTAATTGAAAAGAACCACTACCAAAAGTTAATGCTAAACGTATGTCATATGTAATTTCACTTGCAGTTGATGGTGAATGTAAAAAAGAACCATTTCCAGAAACGGGATTGTTGGTATCATTACTGAAATTGTTCATATTTGCTATTCCGCCTATTGCAGACCCTCCATAATAAACTTGAGTTTGAAAAGTAGTATCACTTCCACTATTGAATCGTCCATTGCATTGATACATAATTAGAAATTTATTTGTATTTGACAATGGAGTTAATGTTTGAGTTACACCTGTTACGATAGTTGTTCCACTTGATACAGAAATATCACCAGTTGATGTTTGATAGAAAACACGAAGAACATGACCAGCAGGAAAAGTTGCATTCGATGATATTGCTCCAGATGAAACTCCTGAATTATTAGTTACACTAGAGTCAAGAGTTGCATTCTTAATATTACCCGCATTAAGATATTCTGTAGTTCCATCCGAACTTTTTATTTGGTCTACTTTTACAATGCTTGCCATTTATTATTCCGATGGTTTTGGGTGTTTATCTTTTACCGCTTTAAGGTCAATGTAAAACTTACTTGTTTTATCTAATGCTCCTGAATCAATAGCGTGCCAAAGGTCATCTAATTGTTCTTTCAAATCAGGATATTCCATTTCTCTTTTTTCTCTATATGCTAAATTTTGTTGTTCTGCAAACCATAAATCAAAAGCATCCAAAATATCTTTTTCTTTTGGAACGGGGTCTGTATTTTGCCAACTGTCAACAACATCTTTATAAGTTGCAGTATTAAAGCATCCATATTTTTCAGGTGTATTATATCCTAGATGTACTAACCCCCATGATAATTTCATGTGAGTATTGAATGTCATTTCAGAAGTTAATGCTCCAGTAGTCATATATTATCCTATTTTAAAAAATGATGCCCACGACCTTATGCAAACATCAGTTGTAGTATTAACAGTGATTCCACTCCATGAATGTTGTGAATTATATTGATTATAATATTGTATGCAATATCTTTGTTTTGCAGATGTTACTCTTAATATTCCTGGATGTGTTAATCCATCATTTGTACCATTGGTGTTCGCATAGCCAAAAGTAAAACCGAGTGATATTTCGGTATCAGACTTATTGCTCAATTCATAACCTTTTCCTCTAGAATCGCCAAATTCTCTGACACCATAAAGATGAAAATGTTGCCATTGGTGACAACTTGGAATACAGACTTTGTAATAGTAATACCCCACGGCTAATGTAAAAGTGCCTGTTGAATTTAAATCGGTAATAGGATTAGTCCATTCAGTTTCATCGGACAAACCATTAGTTGTTCTATCCCAAACAATTATTCTATCACCTGTACCTAATGCCGGCATCCCTATCATTGTTGAATCACCGCCATCGTCAATATGTAATAAAAAACCAACACCTTGCGTAATACCATTAGGAAGATATTGACGAGTTGTGTCATCTATTGGAATTTCTAATGTAGCAGTACCACCACTTTCTGATATAACTGTTGTTGAACCTACAACTAAATCTGGCATTTTTATCCTATTTTCATAAATGATGCCCAGGCTCTAATCTGTCTATCAGTTGTTGCATTTGTTGTGACCCCACTCCAACTATGGACGCTATTGTTTTCATTATGATATTGTACTGTATGTTTTTGACTCGTTGATGTTACTCTTAATATTCCTGGATGCATTAATCCATCATTTACGCCATTTCCTGAATGTGCATAACCAAAAGTAAAACCTAAAGATATTTCATCAGCAGTTTTATTGCTTAATGTTGAACCTGAACCTGAAGAATCGCCATAAGTTCGCACACCATAAAGATGAAAATGTTGCCATTGATGTACACTAGGAATACAAACTTCGTAATAATAATACCCTATTGACATTGTAAAATAACCTGAACCATCAAGATTTAATATTGGGTTTGACCATTGCGTATCAGTTAAACCATTTGTAGACCTATTGAATACAATAGACCTATCACCAGTGCCTCCAGGGGATATACCATTTGGTCCCCCATCTGTATCATCACAAGTTAAAAAACCAAATCCTTGTATTGTTCCTTTAGGAAGATTATCTCTGTTTGTAATTTGAGCATTTATTGATGCCGTGCCACCACTTTCTGATATTACTGTTGTCGAACCTAATACTAAATCTGGCATTATGATATCCTTAAATATCCTGTTATTGTTAAATTTCCTGTAGATACTGTCAAAGTATCTATTACATTTAGATTACCTTTCACTGTCAAACTATTTATTGTGACAGGCCCTACCATCAATGCTGACTTGGCCGAAGGAATAGTTACATCATCAGATGTTGTTTCATTCATTTGAAACTTTTTTGAGTCTACCGTATTTACTGTTAATGTACTCATATTTTTTTCTATTTATTTGATTATCCTGCTATCGTTGTTATTCCAATCATAGGTGGCACTAAAATGTCATCAGAACTATTTCCATAGAAATCTGCTTGATTTAATGTTGCATCATTTCCACTTACACTCTGCATTTGTAATTTAATCTCCACACCTGATGTCCAAGTTGCTTGTCTTCCTATAGTAGCATCTGCACTTCCGCCTATTATGAATGGATATTCCAAAACTACTTTTGCATTTAAATAATTTTCTGTTGTATATACTGCACGAAACTTATCTGCTTCAACTTCACCTAACATGACTCTTATACTCAATTTTGGAAAACTATCAGAATAACCTATTTGTAAAATATACTTATAAATTACTAATTGTGCTCCTGTTGGTGGTGTGTAGGTGATTGAGGAACCCGTAATATCTGCAAAACTACCATGTGCAGAATCTTGAAAAGCAGTTACATTTTCAGAAGTATATGTTCCACTTTTAACAGTTATGGAACTTCCATTACAGGGAAGCAAAAATTGTTCAATTACCATTCCAGCAGGAAAATTTACATTTGTATTTTGAATAGTAATATCACTACCTGACTTACTTGCTAATGTTACTCCATCCATGACTAGATTTGCCATATTACTCCGGTTTCGTTGGCCATGTTACATTTGAGAGTTGACCGTTTTCATCCAATTCTGGTGATGCGGTAGACGGTAAATCTCTCAATTGTTTTCTGTAAATTTTTTGTTCATTAGTCATTGAATCAATTCTGTCGCCTGCCGCCCACCAATCTGTTTCTTGTAATTTGCGATTTCTTTCCTCTCTTAATAATTCTAATGATAGTGTAGAATCATATTCGGACTGAATCTCTTCTAATTTAGTATCAATTTGTTCTCTTGTAATATTATCAGGATTACCATCATTCCAAATAATTTCATCTCCTCTTGTAGAAACACTTGCATCTTCTTTTAAGACTCTGATTGCATCTATGAGTATTGGTCTATTTTTCATTTTATCCTGCCACTTCCATTGCAGTTATACAAGTATATAATGCTACACTTGAATGACCCTGATTAAAATAAATGGTTCTGCTTGTTCCAGAACCTTCTCCTTTTACCGCTACTACATAAGTAATTTCTGATTCTGTTGCAGGTGAATGAAGTACACCCCAACAATAATCTCGTGCTACCCCATCATTTCCTGGATTTGGACCTTGTCCGTTAAATTGTCGATTATTAGAAGTTGTAAAAATTTGATTATCATCTGAAGCAACAAATGAACTAGAATAATGCAAAATAGATACTTGAACATTATAACCACTTGCACTATTTCCTACATTTATAACACTTGCTTGAACATACACTTTATTTGAAGTTGATGATGGAGTAATTGCAACTTTTAACCCAGTATCTAACCATACGCCTGATGTAGTAGAATTAAAATTAGAAGTCAAAGTGCCAGTTTTTACTTGTAAAATATGACCAGCAGGAAAAGCAACATCATTGGTAATACTTACAGTAGAACCTGTCTTACTTATTACACTTGTTCCATCTATTATTAAATCTGCCATATCAAATTATATTTAAAGAACCATTGGTTCCAATTGTTAATGTTGTTGTGAAAGCAAGATTACCCACGCATTGTAAATTACCTGCACAAGTTACAGATGTAAGCGTTACTGGACCTACTATCAAACCATTTTTTCCTTCATCTATTGTCAAAGCATTTAATGTTTGGTCTGAAGCATTTCCTAATACTACCGCAGTACCGGCTGTTTTATTTTCTACTCTATCTACGTGTAATGTGCTTGACATATTATTCCGGTTTAGTTGGCCAATCGAAAACTAATCGTCCGTTCTCTATCGTAGGTGCAGTCAATGTACCTGCATCAACATTTGCAGGAATATCTCTCAAGGCTTGTCTGTAATTCGTTTGTTCAGTTGTCATCGTTCGGTCTGACATGGCCCACCAGTCTGTCTCTGCGAGTTTTTCTTCTCTCTTTGCTCTCAATGCTTTCATAGGATAATCTGATTTTAACTTTTCAAGTTCCTCATATATTTCTAAATCTGATGGTTGAGGTTGACCATCATGATTATTATAATTCAAAATGGTTTGTGTACCATCTTCATTGTCACGAATAATATAAGATGCATTAGGTCTTAATTTTTGTAATACATCACTTGTTTCTGGTGGTGATATTAAATTTTTCATTGTGCTATTTCCCAAACAGTTATACTTGATGAACCACGAGTTATATATCCATTATCGCCATTATAAGATGAACGATTAAGAAATATACTAAGATTAGAGTCCCACATATTTTGAAAGGCCGGTCTGTATCTTAAATATTTTTTTGTATTTGGTTTATCATATACAGTATGTGCGAATGAAAATACTTCGTTTAGATTATCATTAGCACCTGGGTCATTATCTCTAGGACCACCATGATATCCATACATACGCAATCCATATCCTCTAGCAGAAGCAACGCCTACTGGTTCATGTGGTTCAGAAGCATTTGCATATGAATTTTCTGAAGTTGATATTTCTCTCGAAATAAACCAAGACCATTCAGGAGTATTTGAAAACCCCATGGCTAATTGACAAAATATTAAAAAATCACTTGAAGAATAATTTGGTTTAATATCTACAAAAAAATCTGGTATTATATATCTAGTTATTTTAAAACCAGTAACAATGTCCAATCTTTCTGTGAAAATTTTGTTTTGAACTTGTACAATTCTTCCTGTCGAAAATTTAGAATTAGATGAAAATGTAAAGTTGGATAATACAGGTGCATCAGAACCAGTTTGAGTTGCAAAGGTTTGACTTCCTAATGTTATATTACTCATACCATAACTTCCATCACTGTAATTGACGATGAACCACGAGTCATATATCCTGAATTATCGTTATTACCTGTACGATTTACATATACAGTTGTCGTTCCGCTCCAAAGATTCATAAGATTTATTTGATATCTACACACATTTGTAGTACCAGGAATATCATCAACTACATGATAAAAAGATTCGACCTCATAATCCCAATTTGCGGCATTTCCGTCTCTCGGACCTCCATGATAACCATACATTCTACCACCATCTTGTGTCGCATGAGCACCAAGTATTTTTCTTGTAGTATCTGAACCCATTGGATGTGGCATTGTATTTACATCAACACCATTGGTGGCCCATGCATCAGCCGTTGAAGATGATGCTTCTCTGTCTGCATACCATGCCCACTCTGGTGAACCGGTAAACCCCATGGCTATTGAACAATAAACAATCATTTTAGTTGTCGTTGAAGTAGGTCTTATGTCGGCATATAAACCCGTCACTGGTGTTCTATGAACATCTGCCGTTTGTGCAAATGTCAATCTATCTGTCATTACTGTATGAACAGTTTGCAATACATGACCTGCAGGATATGTAAGAGATGAAGGCAATGTCACACCACCTAATACAGGAGCATCTGAACCAGTCTGTGTCGCTAATGTCTGTCCTCCTAAAGATAATGTTGGCATTTTTCTCCTAAACTATACTTAAATTTCCATTAATTGTTAAATTACCTGTAAAATTCACTGGGCCTATAATCATTGCATTTTTATTTGCTGATACAGTTAAATTATCTGTAAATGTGTCATGATTAAAAAACACATCAGATTCAACATTTTTAACATTTATTGCAGTATCACCTCCTATACTGCCTCCAGATATTGATACACTAGATTGCTCTAACAATATATTGGAAGAATCTAATTTTGTTCCAATAATTTCTACTGAATCATTATTCTCTAAGGTAACACTAGAATGTGCTATTCTAATGTCTGTACCATTTGATGCAGTAAAATCTGTAGAAGCTAACAGAATACCTCTTACATAAACTTGCACATTTCCTGGTGTATAATTTACAGTAAAAGTATAGAAACCAACATTAGTCACACTGTCAGCTTGACTTGCAGTAAAATGCTGATGCTCATGTAGTGTACTATTTAATCTGTTTGTATTAACTTGATTACCTATGTACATTTTATTCCTATGTTAACTCTAATATACTGAGTAAAAAATCTAAAGACGAGGCCGTATCACATTTCACTTTTAATATATCATTTGTCTGTAAAACTAATTTTTGACCCTGAAAAACTTCAAGAGCAGAATTCTGTGGAACAGGAACATCGTGTAAAAGTGTTACGTTTTCATTTGTCTCATTGTCAGATGTGCTTGATTCTAGATATACACTTGCTTTGATATTGGAAGCCGCTTTATTAGTCAATACCATACCAAGAACAATTGAAGTAGTAGATGCTGGAACGGTATATAAAGTGGTCGATGTTGTCGGAATATCTGCTTTTGTTTTAATCTTGAATGTGTTTGCCATGTATTATCCTAATGCTATAGAAAGCGCTATCACCTCATCTGATGTTGCAACGTTTGAATTATTTAGTTTGAGTTGTGTAGTAGCACCAGAAACGTCAATTTCCAATCCTGAAGTACCTCCCAATGCAGATGCACCGGACCTATACTGAATACTATTTATTGAACCCCCAGGAGCATTTGCACCATCAGCACCGTCTGTTCCTGAAGAACCAGAAGACCCTGCACTGCCTGAAGAACCTGATGTGGATGATGTTCCGGAAGAACCAGATTCACCAGAACCACCATAAGTTAAATGTACAAAACCTGATTGAGGTTCAGCAAAATGAATTTTTATAAAATTATTAGATACAAATTCTATTGCCTCTGTCTGCAAAACTCTATAATTTGAATCGGTACAAGTAACTGCTAATGGTCTCGTAAATAAACCGTGATAAATTGCCCAAGTTGTTGAAGCCGTTGAAACTTGTTTTATAATCGCACCACCATCTCTACCTGATGACCCAGATGACCCTGCAAGTCCAGATGAACCTGAAGTGCCTGATGTTCCGGATGAACCACTACCAACTGTCACTGCGGCATAACCCGCCATAGGAACTGGAAATGTGACTTCTACAGTATTGTTATTTACAAATTGAATATCATTTGTATAAATTACATTCCAATTTGTATCCACTAACTCGACATTAACAGGTCTTGTATTGAATCGATGATTTAATGTCCATAGGGTCGATGGTGTATTGATGTTAAATAATTGAGAACCCCCATCTTCTCCAGATGAACCGGATGACCCTGCAAGACCCGATGAACCGGATGACCCAGTTGAACCTGATGACCCTGAAGATGCATAAGAAATACCTGATGACCCAGAAGTTCCTGGTTGTCCTGCGCCAATAGATAATATCGCATATCCATCTTGTGCCGATGGCCAATTTATTATTATTTGACCGTTATTAAATACAACATCTTCATTAAATATTCTATTAAAACTACCATCAACTAACTCTAATACTACTAACCTCTGAGGTAAAGGATGATTTATAGTCCAAGTTGTTGATGCTATTGCTTGATTAAATAAAAACGAACCACCATCTCTTCCAGAAGAACCCGAACTTCCAACCGAACCACTTGAACCTGAAGAACCCGAACTTCCAGCCGAACCACTTGAACCTGAAGTACCTGAAGACCCGGAAGAGGATGCTCCATATGAAACAACTGCAGAACCTGCTACTGCACTACCAAAAGTTAAAACTATTTGACTGGTTGATGGAAAACTTACGCTTGTAGGAACTAATTCTTGATTTGTCGTTCCGTCCATTGCAACAACATGTAATGGGCGTTTATTTAAATTATGATTTATTGTCCATGTAGTGCTAGTGCTAGATTGAACAAATTCAAAAAAAGAACCATCTCGTCCAGACGACCCCGAAGAGCCACTTTCACTACTTCCTCCAAATGTTAAATGAGCATATCCCATTTGAGGTTCAGAAAAATATATTTCGACTAAATCATCGGTTACATATTTTATCACTTCTGTTTGTATTAATTCCCAATTAGAATTCACACACGTAATAACGAGTGGTCTTGTGTGAAAACCATGATGAATTATCCAAGGATTTGCTAGAGTAGGAATAACTCTAACTGTTGTACTTCCGTCTCTTCCTGAAGACCCAGATGACCCTGAACTACCTGAGGTACCTCCAGAAGATGAAGACCCTGAACTTCCTGAACTTCCTGATGAACCGCTTGAACCAGAAGAGCCTGAACTGCCAGAAGAAGCATACGTCAATCCAGAAGAACCAGCAGAGCCAGACGTGGCAGAAGTTCCCGAGCTGCCTGCACTACCTGAAGACCCTGATGTTCCAGATGATGCATAAGTTAAACCAGAAGAGCCAGAAGAACCTGAACTACCAGATGTTCCACTAGAACCATCTTCATTACTACCACCAAATGTTATATGTGCATATCCTGATTTTGGTTCTGCAAAATAAACTTGAACTAAATCTTGATTTACAAAATGTATGGCTTCTGTTTGTAATAAATTATAATTTTCATCTGTACATGTAACTACTAAGGGTCTAACGTGAAATCCATGATGAATTGTCCAACATGTGGATGGTGTAGGTATAGTTCTAACAGTAGCACTTCCATCTCTTCCTGATGAACCAGAACTACCAGACGTGCCTGAAGAACTTGATGAACCTGATGAACCTGATGTACCTGAACTACCAGATGAACCTGATGTACCTGAAGTTCCTACTGAACCCGAAGACCCACTAGAACCTGATGAACCACTTGAGCCTGAACTTCCAGATGAACCTGAAGATGCATAAGTTAAACCAGAACTGCCTGATGAACCCGATGAACTTGCTCCAAATGCCACAATAGCATAACCATTAACTGCCTGTCCAAAAGAAACTTCTACTGTATGTCCATCAATATGTTTTACACCTGTCGATACCATTAATTCATAATTTGAGTCGTATGTCTGAACAACTACTGGAATTTTTCCTAATCCATGATTAATGGTCCATGTTGTTGATGTGCTATTTTGAGTGTGTATATAAGTACCACCATCTCTACCATCAGCGCCCGAAGTTCCTGATGTGCCAGATGAACCTGAACTTCCATGTGAACCTGAAAGACCTATGCCTCCTGATGAACCTGAACTTCCAGAGGAAGAATATGTTAATCCAGAAGAACCAGAACTACCTGACGACCCAGATGAGCCAGATGTTCCCATTTCATTACTGCCACCAAAAGTCAGATGTGCAATACCACTTTGAGGCTCAGCAAAATATATGACTACATGATTATTCGCTTTGAATTCTATTAATTCAGTATCAAGTTTTTTATAATTATTATCTACACATGTAACTGCTAAAGGACGTGTATTCAAACCATGATATAATGACCAAACATTTGATGGTGTTGGTACATATTTTAATGTAGAACTACCATCTCTACCTGAAGAACCTGATGAACCATGATTGCCAACAGGTAAAAATGATATAGTAACTTCAGTATTTCCGCTATAGTTTGGATTATAAACCCAATAATCTGTGTGATAATTACTGCCTGTCTGTGTACCCATAACAAGTTCAGCAGTAAATGTAGTAAAATTAGTACCAAGTTGATATAAACTAACTATTTTTGCTATGAAAAATTCTGTAATATCATCAGACCTCATCACTTTGATTATAGATTTATAATCAGTTCTGAAAGTGGCATCATCCATCAAATCAATTACATCTTTTATATCATTTCCAGGCTTATCTGTATGAGAAATTGTTATTCGTTGAAGATTTGCTAAATCAAAATTTTGATTACTTGTCTGATTCGATGAAAATAATTTTAATTCTGAATTTGTAGGAGTAAAACCATATGGTGCGGATGACAATCTTTGTCTCCAAGTCACGCCTCCTGATACACCATCAAAACCTGAACTTCCAGATGAACCACTAGAACCCGAAGAACCACTTGAACCTGACGAGCCAGAACTTCCAGATGAACCACTAGAACCTGACGAACCAGAACTTCC
>CESD01016987.1_pt1 | contig 14948 bp, 13 predicted proteins | sample 531191 | NCBI WGS metagenome assembly CESD01 (sample SAMEA2622021, study PRJEB7988) | marine metagenome | biome: marine biome (ENVO:00000447); feature: deep chlorophyll maximum layer (ENVO:xxxxxxxx); material: "saline water (ENVO:00002010), including plankton (ENVO:xxxxxxxx)" | depth 188 m
AAATATCGAATTTGAGGTAACTATATGAAAAAAATTCTTTTATCGCTGACTCTAGCGATATTTTCGTTTTACGCGATTTCCCAAGTTGATGTCCGATCAGGTATCAAGGGATACGTGACCGATTCTTCAGGTCCTGTTGAAGGAGCTGCAGTAGTCGTAGTATATGTGCCAAATGGTTCTACCAGTAATGCACTTACAGGAGCAAACGGTGAGTTTGGTTTTAATAACCTAGCACCGGGCGGCCCGTACAGCGTAACCGTAACTAAAGCAGGTTATGCTGATGCATCAGCAACAGCTGTCTACACTAAGTTTAGTGAAGTATCTAGCGTTGATGTTTTCTTAGCAGCAGAATTTGAAGAAGTTGTTGTTAGCGCCTCCGCTCTTGAAAGTACCATTAGATTTGGAAATGGAACCGTTTTTGGTGAAGATGTAATTGATGGCATGCCGTCATCAGATAGAGGTATTCAAGATGTAGCAGCATTAGACCCAAGGGTAGCTGTTGATCAATCTGAAGACTTCTTCTCACTATCAGTCATGGGTTCAAACCCAAGAACAAATGATATTACTATTGACGGTGTTTCCGTTAATGATGCGTTTGGTCTAAATGATAGTGGTCAACCAACGTTAAGAAACTCGTTCTCAATCGAAACTGTTAAGCAGATTTCAGTTGATATTACGCCATTTGATGCTTCTAGAGGAGGCTTCGTAACTGGTAGTGTGAACGCTGTTACTAAATCTGGTACAAATGAATTTGAAGGTGACTTCTACGTTTATAACAGAAATGAAGATTTAGTTGGTGATGATGCAAATGGTAACTCGCCTGGTACCTTTACAGAAGACACAATGGGCTTCAGTCTAGGTGGTCCAATAATGGAAGATAAATTATTTTTCTACTTTAACTATGAAAAGTTTGAGCAAGTTTATCCAGCATTTTATGGTCCTGATGGAAGTGGGGCAACACTTGAAGCTTACTATGTTACTCAAGCTCTAGTTGATAGAGTTAGAGCATCAGCACAAAGCTTATATGGTTTTGATCCAGGTACTTATAATACAGAACAAAATAATCTTTCAGAGAATACATTTGTCAAATTGAATTATCTTCTGAATGATAATCACGAAGTTGAAGTTTCTTACATCGATACTACGTCTAATTTGGTTAAGGTAAGAGGACAACCACCGTATGGTTTCTCTCTAGACAGCCAATGGTATGACGATAAGCAAGGTGTAGAAGTGCTAACTTCTAAGTTATTTAGTAACTGGAGTGATAAGTTCTCTACACAGGTAGTTATGTCAACTAGAACACAAACTGATAATCAAGATCCTTATAGAGGAGATAATTTCCCATCAGTAGCTATTGCAATTAATAATGCAGATGGAAGTTGTACTGGAAGTTCAAACTGTACTAACCCATTTAGAACTATTTGGGGATCAGCTAGATCTGGTCAGTATGAAACTCTTAGGTTCGGACAAGATCAGTTTAGATATAACAATGAAATTATTGTTGATTCAGAAGCATTTTCAGTGAAAGGTTTTTATTCACTCAGTGCTAATCATGACCTAAGCTTTGGTTACGAAGTTACCGAAGATGACATTATGAACTCATTCAGAGTTTGTGGTGGTGGTTGTTATGGTTTCTCTGGTATAGATCAGTTTGAAGCAGGTACTCCTACTTATTACCTCTTAGAAGGTGGTGTTGGCGGTGTCATTAATGGTGATGCTGTTAATTGGGTGCTTGAAAAAACAACCCTATATTTCCAGGATGATTGGAGAGTTAATGACAAGTTAAACCTTTTAATGGGTGTTAGAGTTGATGATACTTCAACAAATAATACGCCTAATGCGAATGATGCGTACTTCGCAGCTACAGGTTATAGAACAGATGTAGGAATTGATGACAGTGTAGTTCAACCAAGATTAGGTTTTGACTATGATGCTACAGACGCGTTTATGGATTACTTCCTAGGTGGTAGAACATATGATTGGCTACCGATTGAATCAGTGCAAATGCGTGGTGGTTATGGCCTATTCGTAGGAAGATTGCCTAGTGTTTGGGTTTCAAACTCATGGAGTAATGATGGTGGTATCAACAAAGCAGAATTCGAAGCTTTCACATTTAGTGGACAGCCTATCGATGGAGTCATGTTTGATCCTAACTCAAACGATCAGAGTAGAGCTACTAGACTATCAGCTTCTGCAGGTGGTGATGTTAATTCACTAGACTCAGACTTTGGTCTACCTTCTTCATGGAGATTTGCATTAGCATTTGATGTTGAACTTACAAATGGATGGTTCTACGGTCTAGAATTTAACCATGATGATGTTGATAGAGCGTTTGCTTATATCGACCCAGCATTAGAAGGAAATGTTGCTGGTACTTTACCAGATGGAAGAACCTACTATAACAATAGTGAAGGGGATCTTCATACAACTTATACAGATAAGGGTCAAACAAGATCATGGTCTCATAAGTTGTCAAAATCTTTCTTAGATGACAAGCTAAAAGTATATCTCTCTTATTCAAATACTGATGCAAGAGATGTATTTGGTGCAGGTTCATCTACACAAGGTTCTAACTATGGTAAATACGCTACATGTAATAACCAGTTCTATCCAAATCTCTGTACTAAGCCTTCTTTATGGGGTAGAGATGAGAGAATGGTTGGAACTTTAGATTACACAGCAGAAATCTTTGGTGCTGAAAATCCAACTAGATTCTACCTCTTCTGGAAGAGAGAATCTGGTAGAAGGTTCAGTTATACCTATGACACTAACCTAATAGGCGATGGTTATAGAGATGAAAGAGATCTATGGTATGTTCCAACAGGTCCAGGTGATCCTTTAGTATCATTTAGCGATGATACTGGTGATGCTTTCTACGCTTTTGTAGATAGATATCTGAGCTCATATAAAGGTCAAGTTGCTCCGGCAAATGGCTTCATGGCTCCTTGGATTACCAGAACGGATCTTAAGATTACTCAAGAATTAGCTTTACCAGAAGGTAGCTTCTTTGGTGATACTAAAGCAGAGTTATTTCTTGATATCTACAACCTTGGAAACTTGTTAGATGAAGATAACGGACAGATTTATGATGCCGGTTATCTTGGTGTAACTAAGAGTATGGACGCAGAAGTCGTTAATGGCGCCTACGTTTATTCAAACTTTGATGATGGACATCTACGTTACAGAAATGGTGCTAGATTTGTCTCATCATGGAAGATGATGCTCGGATTTAAGTTAAGTTTCTAAATAGGAATTCGATATATAAAAAAGGGTAGCTTAGGCTGCCCTTTTTTTTTACTCAAAATAAATAATGGGTATAATGTGGAATGCAAAAAATTCCGACTATTTCATTTAATGATCTAAAAGATAGAAATTCTGATGTTTTAGAATTTCTAACTAAGACATTAGAAAATAATGGTTTTTTCATTATTAACGATCATTCAATAGACACTAAACTCATTGAAAAAGTATTTTCAGTTGCAGAAGATATATTCGATCTGCCTTATGAAACGAAATATAAATATCATATAAAAGGTTCAAATGGTGCTAGAGGATACACTCCCTATGGAATAGAAACTGCTTTAAACGAAAAAGTTGCGGATCAAAAAGAATTTTGGCATCAAGGATCTACAACTAACAATACATTATTACCTAATCTTTATATGGAAGAAGTTAAAGATTTTGAAGTTCTCGATACTTTATATAGTCAATTTGAGACAATGGGTTCTGAAGTTCTAAAGGCATTTAGTAACTTTGATATTGAATATAATGCTGATTTAGTTGATTCAGCTGTCGATGGAAATTCAATCCTTAGATTAATTCACTATCCTGCTGCAGAAGGCGGTAATGAACAACGTGCAAGAGCACATAGTGATGTAAACCTTATTACTCTTCTAATTGGCGGTAATGCTGCAGGACTTGAAGCACAAGATAAACAGGGTAATTGGGTTGAATGTAGCTGCAATGTTGGCGAGATAATCTGTAATATTGGAGATATGCTTCAAATTATGTCAAATGAAAAGCTTACAAGTACGCCGCATCGAGTTATCTCAAAGGGTAATGAAAATAAGGCAAGATATAGTATTCCATTCTTCTTACATCCAAGACCTGAAATTATTTTAAATAAAGAAGGGGATTTGACTGCAGAAAAGTTCTTAGATAAACGTGTGCGAGATATTAAACTTAAATAAATGTATTACTTACAAATTGTATTAGGAGCCTTATTATTAACAGCAATTGCTGTGCCACTTTCAAACAATTACAAAGCTATAAAAGTTAAGAATATTATCGCAGCTATGGCTGCCATGGTTTTATTTGCTTTTATACTTCTTAATCCTTATGTGGCTGGTTTTTTTGAAGTTATCAGTGCAGGTGTAGCAAAGCTATCTTCAGCTACAGCAGAGGGAACTAAGTTCGTTTTTGGCGATCTATTTGTAAATAACCCTTATGTCTTTGCTTTAAATGTTCTGCCTTTAATAATTGTAATGGCTAGCATTAGTGCATTATTGTGGCACTGGAGAATATTACCACTAGTCATCAAAGGTTTTTCCTATGTCTGTGAAAAGCTTTTTGGTTTAGGTGGGCCTATCTCATTTGGGGCAGCAGCTAATGTTTTTGTTGGCCAAGTTGAAGCTCCTTTATTTGTGAGGCCTTATCTTTCGAAGATGAGTAAAAAAGAGCTCTTAATTTTAATGACAGCTGGTATGGCCACAATTTCAGGATCTATAATGGTGGCACTTTCAGATCTCCTAGAATCTCAATTTGGTGATATAAATACAGTACAACATTTCTTAACTGCATCAATTCTATCTGTTCCTGGAGCAATAATGTATGGAGAGATAATGTATCCTTCAAATGAAATTACTCATGAGATAAAAGACAAAAAAGAAGAAAAGTTATATTCGGGATCATTTGATGCAATTACTAAAGGAACTAAAGATGGATTGAGTATAGCTGTTAATGTTGCTGCCATTCTTATATCTGTTTTAGCTCTCGTATCAATAATAGATGGATTTCTAAGTTTATTGGCTGCAGATCTTTCTTTAAAGAAAATACTTGGCTATATTTTTGCTCCAATAAGTTGGCTGATGGGCATTCCATGGTCAGAGGTAACTGGAGCAGCTGAATTGCTTGGGATTAAAATTGCTACTAATGAATTTATTGCTTACCAAACACTAGGAGCGTTAGATCCGGCAACTTTTAGTGATAGAACGAAGGTAATTATTCTTTATGCTCTTTGTGGTTTTGCTAATTTTTCTAGTGTTGGAATCTTGGTATCTGGTATTGGATCTATGGCGCCTGAAAGAATACCAGATCTAATCCAAGTTTCTGGTAAAGCTCTTGTCGGTGCTACATTGGCGTCTTGTTTAACTGGCTTAGTTGCTGGTATGTTTGTTTAGATAAGATTAGTTAATTTTCTGTAGTGCTTTCTACAAAAAACTTTATATTTATCTCCACCAATATCAATTTGTTGTCCTTCTGTAACTATCTTCCCATCTGTATATCTAGCTATCATGGTGGCTTTTCGTGCACACCCTTCATACTCACAAATAGTCTTTAACTCCACTAATGTATCAGCATACGCTAGTAGAGCTGCACTACCTGAAAATAAATCACCCCTGAAGTCTGTTCGAATGCCATAACACATGACAGGTATATTTAATTTATCGCAAACTAAACATAGCTCTTTTACTTGTTTGCTTGTTAAAAATTGAGCTTCATCAACTAAGATGCATGCAATTTTTTCATCTTTTTTATCAAGAAAGTATTTATCAAATTCAAATGATTCTTCAAATATATTGGCCTTCTTTTCTAAACCTAAACGTGAATGTATAGAGCCGTGATAAATGTCTGCATCTGCTTTTGGTGTAAAAAGGTAAGTTTTTAATCCTCGTACTTCATAGTTGTGATTTGATTGCAGTAGAGAAGTAGATTTACCTGCATTCATAGTTGAATAATGAAAGTGTACTTTAGCCAAATCTAGTCTTTATCCTTTTTAAAAAGATTCTTTATAGATAGTCCTTTAGGCCTTGCTTCAAGAAAAATATAGATAGTAAAAAATACTAAGCAGCCCAGTAATACATAAAGTCCATCCATGTGATTATTGTAAATGTTTTCAAATACTATGCATAAAATTTATTTCATAAAGTAGTCTTTTTCCTATCATTAAGTAAAATAAATTAGATGGAAGTTAAAAAACTATTCTCAGTACTATTTACTATAATTTTTGTGGCTTCTTGTGGAGGAGGGGGGAGCTCTTCTTCTGAACCAGAACCGGAACCGACGCCGGCACCTACACCTGCTCCAACTCCAGCACCTACACCTGCTCCGACACCAACAACATTATTTAATAAACAAGTATATATCGGCACTGTTAATGCTGATGAATATGATAGAGATTCCCAATATCCAACTTGGGATGATACTGATAATGACTGTCTATCTAATAGACATGAAGTTTTAATAGCACAACATATAGATGATGATGTATCTAATCCATTAGTCTATAGAGATGATGGTTGTCTAATCCTCACTGGTAAATGGTATGACGCCTATGATGACACTTACTACTATAGCGCTTCAGATGTGCAAATTGATCATGTTGTAGCCTTATTTGAGGCTCATAATAGTGGTGCTTATGCCTTCACTTCTACGGAAAAAAGATACTTTGCAAATACCGGCAATAAATTCCCTGGTACCTTGCCTGAGACTTCCCACGAATTCTTAGCTGTAGGTGCTAGCTCGAACCAATCTAAAGGCAGTTCAGATCCAACGGATTGGATGCCAAATAATACTGGATATCATTGCACTTACCTAAAAAAATGGGTGGAAGTAAAACATATAAACAATATCTATTTTGATCAAGAAGAATATGACTTCATTAAAGCAGAGGAAGCTAATTGCGACAATAGCGCATTACCTGACCTGCCAGCAAATGACAGCTCAACTTCATATATCTGCTATTTAGATAATTCTCAATGTGTTAGAAAGTAATCTAGACTAGTTTTATTTCACCTACGCCAACTCTTCCATTGTATTCTTCAGTTGAGAATTCAACATTGTCATTCTCATCTAAAGTTTCTAGTCCACTTTTTTGAAGTGCACTAATGTGTACGAATACATCTTTAGAACCGTCTTCAGGTGCAATAAAACCGTAACCTTTTGAATTGTTAAAGAACTTTACGACTCCTTTTTGCATCTGGCCTCCTTATAATGTTTTCAACTATATGGCAGAAAGAGCCACATAGATATAGCAATATCGATATTTTCGCCATTTATTGCTTAAAAAATGCTTTAAATGGCTATAAATATGTATTTTCTGACCTTAATCGCAAAAAGTATTAAATACTTTAGTGTGATTGGCCGCTTGTTCAGCAAGCATATGAGTTGCCATAAACTGCTCTTCAGAAACTGCTTTGTCTCCTGCTTCTTTAGCTTCACTTGCTTCTTCCATAGTGGCGACTGATGCTGCCACTAAGAAACCAATGTAAGCACTATAATCGTTGCATTCTTTATCTGGCCATTCATCTGCATCTGCATATGTACATGCACTAATACTTGCTAAAGCCAATACCATTAATATGTTTTTCATTTGTACTCCTATCTAATAAAAAAAGTGAGCCCAAATAATATGACTGCTACTACCAGGTATAAATTTTTTCGGCTTTTATCCTTTTCATTAAAACTAAGAAACAAAGCCATAAGAATCCCCATATGCAGAAATAGACTTACAGAACTCATTTATTAACTATAAAGCAGTAATTAATTTTCGCAATTTTCATTGTGATATAATTTTTTCATGTCTAAATATCTATCAATAACATTATCTTTACTACTTATTTTAAGCTGCTCAGATGGAGCAGATACCGTAACAGAACAGGATGCTAAAGACTTTTTAGCTGAGGTTGAAGAAAAAGCAAAAACAGAAGGGCCCGTATACTCATCTGCATTTTGGATTCAATCAAACTTTATTACTTATGACTCACAAAAAGTTGCAGCTGACTTTAGTAAAAGAGGCACATTAGAAGCTTTAGAACAAGCGAGAACTGCATCAACTTTTGACGATCTAGATTTAGATGCATCTGATAGAAGAGCTTTGAATATAATTAAAAATGGCTTTGTTATGCCGCCTCCATTAGATGATGAGCTTGCCGGTGAAATGGCCTCAATAATGACTGAACTTGAATCCATGTATGGTAGTGGTTCACATTGTTTTGCTGAAGATGATTGTTATGACTTAGAAGCCTTTGAAAACATCATAGATAACTCAAGAAGCCCTGATGAATTGCTAAAAGCTTGGAGTGGATGGAGAGAGATTGGTAAGCCTATGAAAGCTAAGTACTTAAGAATGGTTGATATAGGTAATCAAGGAGCACAAGATCTAGGCTTTGATGGTTTATCTGATTTATGGTTCAGTCAGTACGATATGCCTGCGAGTGAATTTTCAGAAACAGTAGACAGAGTCTATGAAGATTTAAAACCACTCTATGAAGCACTTCAATGCCATGTAAGGGCAGAATTAAATGACTTTTATGGTGATGAAGTAGTTGAGAATGAGGGGTCAATACCAGCACATATTCTTGGAAATATGTGGGCTCAATCATGGGCGAATATTTATGATATTGCATACCAAGAAGAGTCAACTGGAAAACCAATTAATATAACTAAGGTTATAGAAGATAAGGGCTTAACTGAAATTGAAATGGTTGAGATATCAGAAGACTTTTTCCTTAGTTTAGGTTTTGAGCCTCTGTCGGATACTTTTTGGGAAAGGTCATTATTTATTAAGCCTGTAGATCGTGGTGTTGTCTGTCATGCGAGTGCATGGGACATTGATTCGGCAAACCAAGATCTAAGAATAAAAATGTGTATTGATAAAAATGAAGAAGACTTTTCAACCATACATCATGAACTTGGTCATATTTTTTACTATCAAGCTTATAAAGATCAACCAGTTGTATTCCAACGTGGAGCAAATGATGGTTTCCATGAAGCTGTAGGAGACTTATTAACTTTATCTATTACGCCTAATTATTTAGAGCAGATTGGTTTTGCGACATCAGAAGAAGCAGAATCTGCAAAACAGAATGAAGTAGCATTCTTAATGAAAAAGGCACTCGATAGCGTTGTTGCAACTCCTTGGACACTGATGCTTGATAAATGGAGAATGGCTGTATTTAATGGCGACCTATCGGATGATGAGCTTAATGATTATTGGTGGGAGCTTAGAGAAAAATATCAGGGTGTTAAAGCTCCAAATGATAGGCCAGCTGATGCCTTTGATCCCGGAGCAAAATATCATGTTCCAGGCAATACACCATATACTAGGTATTACTTGGCTCGTATACTGCAATACCAATTCCACGAGTCTCTCTGTGAACAAATTGGCTTTGATGGACCACTACATGAGTGTTCCATTTATAACAATGAGGTAGCTGGTGACAGCTTAAGAGCTATGCTTAGTTTAGGTCAAAGTAAGCCATGGCAAGATGCTCTAGAGAACATCATCGGAACAAGAGAATTAAGTGGAACTTCTATGCTCAATTATTATGCTCCACTAAAAGAATGGTTAGATGAGAAAAATCAAGGCAGAAGTTGCGGTTGGTAATTAATTAATTTCTTCGTTGGCAAGGGCTATAATTTCGCCATAGCTCTTGCTGAAAATTTCTAACATATCTATGTTTTTACCCACCATAGATTTGGCAGTAAGCAAATAGGCCTTAAATGTATTTGATAGATAAAAAGTCTCATCTATGTCATGTGATTCAACAACCATATCTGAATAGATGAATGAAGCATCTTCTTCTTCAATAGCTACAACGGTTATAAATGGATCGATATTTGCACCAAAAGCCAGGTATAAATCATCAAGCGTTCTGTTGTTTGCGCTATTTCTTTCATAGTAGTGTGTGTAATTGTTCAAGAGCACTCTTCGAAATTCTTTAGAGTCTATCAAGTCCAGTGATCCTGTTGATATAAGTTGATTAAAAGTTCCATTCTGTGGAAAGAAAGAAACACTCATTTTTTGAACTATAAATAAATATTTTTCCGCTACCTGATCGTCTGTAAGACTTTTTGCACCATCGCTTAAATCGTTTAAAAAATCATCGACATATACCTGCACTTTATTAAGGTCTTCAGTAATTTTATTAATTTGCTTTAAATCTTCTTGTGAGGTTACAAGCAACTCCTCAATAAGGGTGTCTTTATAGCCTTTCTTTTCATTTAATTGCCTTAAATCATCTAGATAAAATGACAGAACAACACCTGTAATAATGACAAGAAACTCAACCAGATACCTTAAATATGATTTCATGAACTCTTACCTTAACACAAAAGAATAAAAGGACTTTCTATGTATATGTGTAGTTTTATTACATTTTTGTGACAATTTATTTTTTATTATTAAATTACGTTGTTAATTAATATTACTATGCTATATTTTTTTAATGAGAATCATTCTCATTAATTGTTAATCGATAAATATAAAACTTTATAGGAGGATAAATGAGACTATTATTTATGATACTTTTTACTTCGTTTCTACTTTCAGCTGATGATCATGAGCAACCTACATTTGAAGGTTTATTGTCATCTGAAGTATTCAATTTAGATGGTGGCATGGAACTTTATGTTGAAAAACGTTCAACTTGTTCTGCTGGCACTACACCTAAACACTTTCATCCAGCAGCTGGCACATTAGTTTATGTATTAGATGGCGTATCTCAATCTAAGTCTACTGGAGAATGGAAAAACTATACCAAAGGTGAATATTGGTTTGAGAGAACTGATTGGGTCCATGGGGGCGAAGATGATGCTCCAGATCTAGGTAATGCCTGTACTGATCTACTTGTAATTAGAGTAGTTGATGAAGGTAAAAATCATACAGTTTTTGTTGAATAGGAGAATAAATGAGATTTGTATATATTTTTTTATTTAGTGTTCTTTCTTTCGGTATCGTTGCTGAAACATCTGAACAATATACATATAGAGCAGAGTTCTTCTTTGGTGATATACAAGAAGGTAAATCATACGAAGACGTTAAAGCTCAGAACATGGAATACAAAAAGTTTCTTGAGGAAAAAGGTCTTCAGTATGGCAGATCTTTGTTTGTACCAATATGGTCTGGCGAAAGAAAATACGACATCATCGAATATGGTTATTGGCCAGATGGCCAAGAACAATACAAAGAGTGGGGAGCATATATGAATGAATATCCTGCTTGGGCTGCTGAAAATAGTGAATTTGATGGCCAAGCTGTCGAAACTAAAAGGAGTATCTCTATGAGAGGAGTTAGAGCGCGTGGTATCAGAATACCTCAAGATGAAAGGGACAGATTTAAGTTTGTTGATTTTCAAAGATGTAGCTTTGTAACTGGTGGCACCATGGAAAACCTTTTGGATCTTAATGCCAAAGTTGAAGCAAGTGAAATCGAAATGGGTAATAGAGCAGGCTATGGTGTGCATTATTTAATGCCATATAGAGGTGCTAGCCCTGATACAGATTATGACTTCATTATCATGCGCCATTATTACAGCGCTAAAAAGAGAAGTGATATCGTTGCTAGCTATCCTGAATATAGGGCAATGATGAACGAAAAAGGTTACTGGGATGAATTTAGAGCAAACGCAACCTGTGGCTCTCAATCAACCTACAGAGTTGAGTGGCTCTACAATACATTCGCAAATTAATAGGAGGAAAAATGAGAATTTTATTATTAATATTTTTAAGTACTTTTGCTTGGGGAGACAACCATGATGAAATGTATACAAATGTTATCGCTGAATATACATACTGTAGTGTAAAGGATGGTCTCGCTGATGCTGATGCAGAAAAAATGTTTGGAGAAAATGTCCAAGCATATCTAGAGCTAGCTAATTCATTTGAAAATGAAGTTGGAATAGTCGCACTTTGGCCTTATTACGCAAATGAGGAGATGACCGGTGGTCATGACATGATGTTCGTTGCCCATGCACCATCTAGGAAAGCCAAGGGCGCTTTTAACGATAAAATGTTTCAATTAATGAGTGCAGATGATAATTTTCCTGAAAGTCCAATGGAATGTGAATCATCTGAGGCATTTCAAAGAGTAGGACCATCATCATCAGATGAGCTTTATGATGCATTTGTAGTAGATTACTGGCCATGCAAATATATTGAAGGTGCAGACCCAGTGGCTATGAGAGAAGCACAGGCTAAATTTTCGATGGAACATTATGCAAATGGTGCTGAAGGTGGTTTCAGATATATTTATCCTGGAGCTGGTTCTGATCGAGGAGAAACACCAGACTTTTGGGTTAGTGCTGCTTCTCCAAGCTTAGAAGCTAGAGGTGCTAATAATGATATATTTTGGGAAAAATCTTATGGTTCAGAAACTGAACGAGAAAGATGGAACCATATGACTTGTGACACGCCATCTACATGGGTAGGTTGGAGACTTAAATAATAAGTCATTTTAATTGCCCCGACCTCATAGAGGTCGGGGTTTTCATTTATAGTATTTAAATGAAATTACATTACTGTCTTGCTGTTCTATTAATTAGCAGTTTTTTTGCTTCTCTAATACAAAATAATTTTGGTAAAACTGATATAAGTTTACAGAAGCTTGATACTGGTAATGGTCAATATATCTACTACGACTTATATAAACCTGAAGTTGCTACAGTAGAATCCAAGTCTCCCTTTATAGCTATCATTCCTGGGTTTCAAAGATCCAAAGAAGCACTCTCTAATATTGCAATTGAGCTGTCTAGAAGAGGGCATGTAGTTGCTTTAATTGATCCCTATGCTCAAGGCCTATCTAGCTCTTCATCAAGCAGAATAGCGGCCACTACTCAGGGATATGGAATGTTTGCCTTAATTGAACATGTTCATTCGTCCGAAGATTTTAATTATGTAAATAAAAATTTATTGGGTACTACAGGGCACTCAATGGGAGGTAATGCTGCCATAAGAGGAGCAAATTATTTTGGTAAACAAGCAGCCAAAGAAAATACCGCAAGTAAGCTTCATTCAATCTATATATCTGGTTATGTACTCACACTTAGAGAGGATATTTTAGAGCCAGCAAAGTCTAATATGGGTATTAGTTACGCTCTCTATGATGAAGGTGCTTTTAGAAACGAACTTGAAGGATGGGATGCAGCAGATATGAGGATTGCCCCTGAATCAATAACTGCAGTTAACAGTGGATTAATTGAAGAAGATCATATAAGTATGGTTGAATTAGGGAAGTACTATGGCAGCATGGATAGTAATACATTGCGAGTCGTTTTTAATGAGCCCTTATTACATCCTTTTCAACCCTACAATAGTGAAGCAAATGCCAATCAACTAAGTTACTTTGATAAAGTTTTTGATTCTCCTATTAAATTAGATCCCTACGATCAAATTTGGCAATGGAAAGAATTATTTACTTTGATAAATATGATTGTTGGTTTCTTACTAGTAATTCCATTAACCAGATTTTTATTAGGATTTAATTATTTTTCATCAATAGTTAAAAAAATTCCTCCGGCTTTACCTCAACAATCCAACCCAGGCAAAGTTATTTTTTGGTTAATTTTTATAATCGGTGCCACAATAGCTTGCATCACATTTATTCCAATGGTAGATGTTGCTAAGCAATTGTTTCCAACAGCAGCAAATAGAGAACTAACTTGGTTCTTTCCTCAAAGAATGAATAATCCAGTAATGCTATGGGCCCTTTTAAATGGGACTATTGGATTCATACTATTTTTCCTTAGTTATCACCTTTTTGGCAAAAATCATGGTGTAAAGAAAGCTTCTTGGGGGCTTGATATTACTAAGAGCGATCTATTAAAAACAATACTACTTGGACTTACAGTCTTTTTTATTTACTACTTTATTCTCTATACAATTTATTTTCTCTTCCATATTGACTATAGATTTTGGTTCATGGGTGTAAGAATCTTTCAGCCTGAAATGCTATTAGTGCTAGCTATGTACTTCCCTTTCTTTTTTGTATTTTTCTTCTCGAATTCATTAAGAGTAAATGGTGCTATGCGCTTTAAGGGTCAACCTGAATGGCTTTCTAGATTAATAGCAGGATTTGCTAACTCAGCAGGCTTAATGCTTATTATTGTCATTCAATATTTTGTATTTGCGACAACAGGGACGGTCTATTGGAGTACAAATAATACTGATTGGTTAAGCGTAAATCTTTTATTTGGAATAGTACCAATAATGTTTATTTTGCCTTACTTCAATAGAATATTTTTTCAAATGACTGGTCGTGTCTACTTAGGCCCCATAATTACTTGTTTAATTTTTATAATGATTCTCTCCACAAACACTGTTGTATATTTGCCTCTATAATGAAAATAAATGAATAAATTTATTAAGAGTTTCTGGGTAGCAGTAACTGTTCTTTTTTTGGCGTCATGTGGCGGAGGAGGGGGAGGTAGTAGTTATGATCCAGCACCACAACCAACACCAGCACCAACACCAGCACCAACACCAGCCCCCACACCTGCACCCACTCCAGCTCCCAATACAGATCCTGAATGTAGTCTAAGTTCAGGAAATCTTTATTACTGCACTATGAATAGGCAGGGGCTAGAGAGACAGCTCTATGTGTATATACCAGAAAGCTATTCGGAGAGCTCAGAACCTGTTCCTCTACTATTTAGCTTACATGGCTATACCAGTCGGGCCATATGGAATCTAGGTTATACAGGTTTTCAGCCCTTAGCAGATCAAGATAATTTTATGGTTATCTATCCTCAGGGTTCTATTCTAAATACCACTGGCCAAACTCACTGGAATGTAGGTGGTTGGACTATAGGCAGTACAACAGATGACGTAGATTTTATTGAAAGTTTAATTGATTGGTTCGGAGCTAATTACAATATCAACTTGGATAGAGTTTATTCAACTGGTATGTCTAATGGTGGTTTTATGAGCTACCACCTGGCATGTAATCTAAG
>CESD01097795.1_pt1 | contig 14857 bp, 27 predicted proteins | sample 531191 | NCBI WGS metagenome assembly CESD01 (sample SAMEA2622021, study PRJEB7988) | marine metagenome | biome: marine biome (ENVO:00000447); feature: deep chlorophyll maximum layer (ENVO:xxxxxxxx); material: "saline water (ENVO:00002010), including plankton (ENVO:xxxxxxxx)" | depth 188 m
GCCCCTAAAAAGGCAGCCCCTAAAAAGGCAGCTACCAAAAAGGCAGCTACCAAAAAGGAGAAAAGTTAAGTAAATGTTACAACCCAGAAGAACAAAATTTAGGAAGCAACACAGAGGTGTAGTTAAAGGAGCTAGAATTAAAGGAAGTAAAATTAATTTTGGTGATTTTGGCTTAAAAACTCTTGAAGCAGGGTGGATTACCGCTAGGCAAATTGAGGCGGCAAGAAAAGCTATTGTTGGACATGTAAAAAGGGGAGGTCAAATGTGGATAAGAGTTTTTCCTGATAAACCTGTTTCTGCAAGACCTGCTGAGACTAGGATGGGTAAAGGTAAAGGGGCAGTTGAATTTTGGGTAAGTCCTGTTAATCAAGGGAAGGTATTATTTGAATTAGGCGATTTGCCTGAAGAATTATCAAGGGAAGCATTAAGACTTGCTTCTCATAAGTTGTCACTTAAGACGAAGATAGTTTCAAGAGATGAGCAATTTTAAAAAATGAAAATGCAAGAGATTAGAAAATTGAATATTGATGAGTTGATGCAAAAAATTGATGATTCAAGAAAAGAGCACATGGATCTTAGATTCAAAAAGGCTAGTATGCAACTCAATGATTCGACTGAAATAAAGAAGATGAAAAAGTTAATTTCTAGACTAGAAACAAGACTCACTGAATTAAGGTTTATTAAGCAGGAAAGCGAAGAATAGATGGGATCTACAAAGATTTTAGAAGGAATAGTAGTTAGCGATAAGGCTGATAAGACAATTGTGGTGACAGTCTCTAGTAGATCTAAAACAAAATTTAAAGGTAAGACATTAAAAAGATCTGAAAGATATCTAGTTCATGATCCTTTAAATGGCGCTAAAGAGGGAGATATAGTTCAAATAACTCAATCTAAACCTATATCTAGGAATAAACGATGGAGACTATTTAAAATACATTCAAAGGGTGATAATATTCTTCCTTCGCCTGAAAATGTTGAAAAGGAAGACTTGAAATGATTCAGCCACAGACAAGATTGATAGTTACTGATAATTCTGGCGCTAAAGAGATAATGTGTATCCATGTGGATGGCGGAAGTTATAGAAAATATGCTTCAGTTGGTGATGTTGTTACCGCTGCAGTTAAAGATGCAACTCCTGGCGGAAATGTAAAAATGCATGAAGTAGTTAAAGCTGTAATAGTAAGGACTAAAAAAGAAGTCAGAAGAAAAGATGGATCATATATAAGATTTGATGATAATGCTGCTGTTATTATTGGCGAAGGTAAGAACCCAAGAGGAACAAGAATTTTTGGGCCTGTTGCTAGAGAATTGCGGGATAAAGAATTTATGAGAATTGTTTCTCTCGCGCCGGAGGTACTATAAATGGGTGAAAGAATAAGAAAAAATGATTCTGTTGTTGTTCGTTCAGGAAAAGATAAAGGCAAAGAAGGCAAAGTTATCATGATTATGTCTAATAATACTGCGCTCGTTGAAGGTATAAATATAAGTACTAAACATGTAAAAGCTAGCACTGGGGCTAAGCAAACGGGAATAGTACAACAAGAGTCTCCAATTCATTTATCTAACCTTATTTTCAAAGATCCAGATTCTGGAAAAGCAGGGAGAATAAAGATGCAAACTTTGAAAGACGGGTCATATTCAAGAGTTGTAAAGGATTCGACTGTAAAGAGGAAATAATTATGGCAAATTCTAAAAGCACAATTGAATCAAAGATGAAAAGAATTCAAAAACTTTATACTGATGAAGTAAAAAGTAAGTTACTAGAAGAATTCGGATATAAGAACATTATGCAAGTTCCCAAAATAGAAAAAATTAATGTCAATGTGGGTATGGGTGAATCTTTGAACAACAAGAATGCAATTGAAGCTATGCAGGGTGATCTTACTTTGATAACCGGCCAAAAACCTGTAGTAACTAGAGCTAAAATCTCAATAGCGAACTTTAATTTGCGAGAAGGTATGCGGGTTGGTCTTAGGGTAACTTTAAGATCAAAACGAATGTGGGATTTTTGGGATCGTTTAGTTAATTTATCTTTGCCAAGAATAAGAGATTTTAGAGGATTGTCTAGAAAAAGTTTTGACGGCAATGGAAATTACAATTTGGGTATAACTGAACATATAATTTTTCCTGAAATTGACTATGGAAAGGTTGATAAGATAAGAGGATTTCAAATAACAATAGTTACATCTGCTAAAAATGATCAAGAAGGACTTAGGCTATTGCAATTATTAGGAATGCCTTTTGTGGAGGTAAATAATGGCTAGAAAAGCAAAAATTGTTAGAGAACAAAAAATTGAAAAGATGATTGAAAAGTATTCTGTATTAAGAAAAGAATTGTTATCAATTTGGAATGATTCTTCGCTTTCTTTGGAAAAAAGAAGAGAAGCGAGAGTTGCCCTTGCTAGGTTACCTAAAAACTCTAATCCTAATCGACATAGAAATAGATGTAGTTTGACCGGTAGGTCTAGAGGTTATGTAGGTTTTGTAGGGTTATCTAGAATTAAGTTTAGAGAGAAAGCTCTTCAAGGGGAGTTTCCTGGAATCAGAAAGGCAAGTTTTTAGGTATCAATATGAATGATCCAATTTCTGACATGTTAACTAGAATAAGAAATGCTGTTGCTACTCATAAAGAGAAAGTTGAGTTTCCTGCATCAAAAATGAAGAACTCCATTCTTTCTGTAATGAAAGATGAAGGTTTTATTGTTGATTTTAAGAGTAATGAAACAGATAAAAAATCATTTACAGAAGTATCTTTGAAATATAACTCTAATAACGAATCTATTATTAAAGGATTGAATCGAGTAAGCACTCCAGGCTTGAGAAATTATTCAAAAAAGGGTGAAATTCCAATGTATATGGGTGGATTGGCAGTATCAGTTGTGTCGACATCAAAAGGAGTTATGACTGGCAAAAAAGCATACAGAGAAGGTTTAGGAGGAGAAATCATTTGCTATATATGGTAATTGAGGAGTAGATATGTCAAGAATAGGTAAATTGCCAATAAAAATTCCTAGTGGAGTCACTGCAGAAGTCTCTGATAGTTTAGTTATTGTTAAGGGTCCAAAAGGTGAAGAAAAAGTAGAAATACCTAAATTAGTAAAAGTCACTATAGATGACCAAAAGATAACTTGCGATAGAGAGAATGATGAGCCAGAATCAAGAGCCACGCATGGATTAATAAGAAGTTTAATAAATAATTGTGTTATTGGCGTAAGTGAGGGGTTTGAGATCATACTTGATGTTATCGGTACTGGTTATAGAGTTAATAAGAAAGGGACAGATCTAGAATTTAGTTTGGGTTATAGTCATTCGATTACTGTTTCTCCTATCGGCTCAAATGATCTTAGTGAAGAAGATCAGAATGTCGTATATGTAAGAGGATCTAACAAACAAAATGTTGGAGAACAGGCTGCTAGGATAAGAAAGTTAAGGAAACCTAATCCTTATACTGGGAATGGAATTAAATATAGGGAAGAAGTAATCAGAAGAAAGGCAGGAAAGACAGCTGTAGGAGGTGAAGTATAATGGTTTCATCTAGGTTTAAAAAGAGACATATTAGACATTTAAGGGTAAGAAAAAAAATTTCCGGCAATTCTGATGTTCCAAGATTGTCTGTATTTAGAAGCAATAGGAATATTTATGTTCAATTAATTAATGATGTTACAAGAGAGACTCTTGTTTCTTGTGGCAACAAGGATAAGGATGTAATTTCAACTAGTGTCGAAAAAGACGTATCCTCCAAGGAACTTGAGGCTTATAAAGTAGGATTCGTTTTTGCTGAAAAATGCAAAAAAATAGGAATTAAGAAGTTGGTTTTTGATAGAGGTGGTTATAAATATCATGGCAGATTAAAGGCTTTAGCCGAAGGAGCCAGAGATAATGGAATGGAGTTTTAACTATGGTGTCTTCAAAAAATAACCAAAGAGGCAATAATAATTCTAGGAGAAGAAATCCTAGAGATAAGAATGAAGAAAAAGATCCTTATATTGAAAAAGTTGTGAGTGTAAGAAGAGTATCTAAAGTAGTTAAAGGAGGTCGTAATCTTTCTTTTGCTGCTTTCGTAGTTGTAGGAGATGAAAAGGGAAAAGTTGGCTTTGCTTCTGGTAAAGCCGCAGCTGTTCCAGACGCTGTAAGGAAAGCCGTAACTTCTGCTAAAAAGGATCTTGAAACAATCATATTAAAAGGTACTTCTGTTCCTCATGAGGCAATTGCAAAATATGGGGCATCAAAGGTAATGATAAGGCCAGCTTCTCAAGGAACTGGAGTCATTGCAGGTGGCGGAGTTAGGGCAGTAATGGAAGTAGTAGGAATTAAGGATGTCATATCTAAATCACATGGTTCTGCTAATGTTGCTAACGTGGTAAAAGCCACTGTTAAAGCTTTGAAAAGCATGAAAAATATTACTGATCTTAATGAGGAAAGAAAATTAAATGAGAGTTAAGATAACACAAGTAAAGAGCGTTATAGGTTCAAAAAAAAATCAAAAAGAAACCATAAAAGCACTTGGCTTAAATAAGATCGGAAAGTCAGTTGAGAAAGATACTAATGAGATGATTGATGGAATGATAAAAACTGTAAGTCATTTAATTGAAGTATCGGAGATAAAGTAATATGCCAAAATTAAATACCTTTAAATCAAATAATCGTAAGTCTAGGACCAGAGTTGGAAGGGGTAATGGGAGCAAAGGAACTTATTCTGGAAGAGGCCTAAAAGGTCAAAAATCTAGATCTGGCGGAGGTGTTCCAGTTTTTTTTGAAGGGGGACAATTGCCTTTAGTTAAAAGACTTCCTTTTCTAAGAGGCTTTAAAAATAGGTTTAAAATACAATTTAGTTTAGTGAATTTGGATTCTGTAGAATCTAATTTTAAAGATGGAGATTTGGTAGATCCTAATTCATTAAATGATAAAGGTATTATTCGAAAAAAGACTGACAATGTTAAGATATTAGGTGGTGGAGATCTAACTAAAAAGTTAGATTTTTCTGTTCATGCAGCAAGCAAGTCCGCACAAGATAAAATTAAAAAATCTGGGAGTCAAATTACTTTTATTTCTCAAGATGAAATTGTAGAAAATCAAGAGGACTCTAAAAAAGATCAACAATCAGATAATAATTCATGACTACAAGAACTGAAGAAAAAAATTCTAATACTCCAGCATTAATAAGAGCTGTAATTGATGCTTTAAAAATTCCAGACTTAAGATTTAAAATATTGTTTACTTTTGGAATTTTAGTTCTATTTAGATTTCTTGCGCATGTCCCTGTCCCTGGAGTAGATAAAGATGCTTTGGCTGCTGCTTTTGATAGTGCTCCTATATTAGGATTTTTAGACCTATTTTCTGGTGGAGCTTTGCGTAATCTTAGTATAGCTGCGCTTGGGGTATATCCATATATTACGGCCTCAATCATAATGCAAGTTATTACCCCTGTAATACCATCGTTAAAAGAATTATCCCAGGAAGGTCAGTTTGGCAGACAAAAAATTAATCAGTATACACATTATCTGATGATTCCTATTGCCTTTTTGCAAGGATGGGGCCAAATTAGTATCTTACAAAGTTCAGCTGGAGGACAAGTTATAGCCAATTCAGGCTTTGGAGGAGGTAACTATGTTGCTTTCACTTCTATATTGATTACTATGACTGCTGGAACAGCCTTATTGGTTTGGTTAGGAGAATTGGTAACTGAGAAAGGTATAGGCAATGGTATATCTTTAATTATTTTTGCTGGCATAGTTTCTTCCCTTCCTCAAATAATTGGACAAGGTTCTTTAATTAGCGATCAAAGGTTCCAACTAGGTTTACTGATTGCAATTGCTTTATTGATAGTTTATTTGATTGTAGTTTTTACTGAAGCTCAAAGAAGAATACCAGTTCAATACGGTAGAAGTGTTTTTAGGGGTGGCAGAATGTATAGACAAACAGGAGGTTCCTTTATACCTTTGAGGGTAAATTCCGCTGGTATGATTCCTTTAATTTTTGCATTTTCTTTATTAATACTTCCTGCAAGTATAAGTGGTTACTTTGTTGATCCTGCTACTAACTCTACCGGCTCTCAAGTAGCTGAAGCAATTACGAATTTCCTTAGTCCTGCTAATGTAACCTATTGGATACTTGTTTTCATTATGGTTATGTTGTTCACATTTTTTTATGCACTTGTAACTTTTAATCAACAGAATATTTCTGAGAATCTTCAACGAAATGGGGGATTTATACCTGGCATAAGACCAGGGGCTCCTACGCAATCATATTTAAGTCAGGTCATGGTAAGGATTACATGGGGAGGGGCGATATTTCTAGGCATGGTAGCAGTGATGCCTTTCATTGCTGGAGTAATAACAAATGTAGGTACTGCCTCAACCATTATGAGTAGTACTAGCTTGTTAATTATGGTGGGTGTTGCTCTTGATACCATGAGGCAATTAGAGTCCCAATTATTAATGAGGAACTATGATGGATTTTTAAAGGAATAGGATGGTAAGTGTAATTATTTTTTTAGGATCTCCTGGTTCTGGCAAAGGCACTCAAGCATCTAAACTTTCAGATGCATTTGGGTATGAACATATTTCTATAGGAGATATGTTAAGAAAAAATGTTGAAGAAAAATCTGATTTAGGCTTAAAGGCTTCTGAATATATCGATTCTGGCAGATTAGTTCCTGATGATCTTATAATAAAGGTGGTGAGTTCATTTTTTGAAGACTTTGTTTCTAATATAGAAGGCAAGGTTATATTGGATGGGTTTCCAAGAACTGAGCCTCAAGCACTTGCATTAGAGAAAATTATTAGAGAATTGCGAATAAATCTTTCTTCAGTTTTATATCTTGATGTAGATGATAAAGAAGTAATTTCTAGGCTATCTGAAAGAGGTCGCAAAGATGATGAACCTCAATTAGTCATCAATAGGTTAAATGTTTACAGAGATCAAACAGAGCCTTTACTTAAATATTACAATAATCAAGGCGTTTTAAAAGAAATTGATGGCAATAAGTCTCCAGACCTCGTTTTTTCAGAAATTTCAGAGTTGATTAAGGTAGAGGCTTAGTAGCATGAATCGATTATCATCAATAACAATCAAGTCTGATAAAGAAATTAATTATATGAGAGAAGCAGGCCATATTATTGCTGCCATAATGAATAAACTAGGAGAAGCTATTGAACCTGGCATTACCACTAGAGAGTTAGATAATATTTGCAGGAAAGAAATTAAATCTAATAAAGTGAAATCTGCATTTTTAGGTTTATATGGCTTTCCAGACACTATATGCGTATCAATTAATGAAGAAATAGTGCATGGCATACCTTCAAGTAGAAAACTAAATAATGGAGATATAATTAGTATTGATGCTGGTGTAATTGTTTCAGGATTCAATAGTGATCATGCTAAAACCTTTCCTGTAGGTGACTGCAGTAAAAAGGATCTAGGCCTAATATATGACACTGCTAAATCATTAGATTTGGCAATAGACAAATGTATACAAGATTGTACAGTTGGGGACATAGGTAATGCTGTAGAAGATTATGTTATTGATAAAGGTTATGGCTTGGTTCGCAATTATACTGGCCATGGTATAGGCAAAGCATTGCATGAACCTCCTCAGGTTCCTAATTTTGGCAAACCAGGATACGGTGCAAAATTAAGATCAGGAATGACTTTAGCTATTGAACCTATGGTTAATTTAGGCTCAGATGGAACAAAACTATGCGATGATGGGTGGACTGTAGTAACATCTGATGGTGCAAAATCTGCTCATTTTGAAAATACTGTGCTGATTACTGAAGGAAAACCAGAGGTTTTAACGGTGTGATATGGCTAAGAAGGATTCTATAGAAGTAGAAGGTACAGTAAGAGAAGCTTTGCCAAATGCAAATTTTAAAATTGAATTAGCAAATGGACATGAGGTTTTGGCTCATGTTTCAGGAAAAATAAGGATGAATTTCATTAGAGTGATCCCTGGAGATAGGGTTCTGGTGGAACTTTCACCATATGATTTAACTAGAGGAAGAATAACTTATAGGTTTAAATAAAAATGAAAGTAAGATCTTCAGTAAAAAAAAGATGCGACAATTGTCGCATAATAAGACGGAGGAGAGTATTAATGGTTATATGCTCTAATCCTAAATGCAAACAAAAGCAAGGATGATATATGGCTGTAGTTAAAGGTGTAAATATACCAGATAATAAGAGACTTGAAGTTGCTTTAACGAGTATTTTTGGCATTGGTTTGAGTAGAGCGAAAAAAATCGTAGTTCAGGCTGGTATAACAGATAATCCTAAAGTTCATGAAATACCTGAAGATAAATTAAACTTAATAAGAAGTTTAGTTGATTCTTTTGAGGATCCTTTAGAAGGAGATTTAAGAAGATCAATACGAGATGATATTAAGAGGTTAGGAGATATAAAAACATATCGCGGAGATAGGCATAGAAGAAGTTTGCCTGTGAGAGGACAAAGAACTAAGACAAATGCAAGAACTAAAAGAGGCAAAAAGATAGCTATAGCTGGAAAAAAACAAGTGACTAAACATTAAAATGGCAAGAAAAACAAGACAGAGAAAAAAAGAGAAAAAGTTTGTACAAAGTGGGAAAGCTTATATAGCTGCAACTTTTAACAATACTATTATTACATTAACTGATGATGGAGGTAATGTTTTATTGTCAAGTGGGGCTGGAACAGTTGGTTTTAAAGGTTCTAGAAAGTCAACATCATTTGCTGCCCAAAGAACAGCTGAAAATCTAGCGAAAAAAGCTGAAGAAATCGGATTAAAAAAGATTGATGTGATTGTTAAAGGCCCGGGGTCAGGTAGAGAAGCAGCAATTAGAGCTTTGCAAGCATCAGGGTTAAATGTTCAAAGTATAAAAGACGTTACTCCTATTCCGCACAATGGATGTAGGCCTCCAAAAAGAAGAAGGGTTTAATTTTTTATGAAACTACGAACAAGTATAAGTTGTAAAGATTGTGTAAGGATGGGCGAGAAGTTGTGCTCTAAGCCAGCAGGAAAGTGTGGTGTTGAAAGGAGAAGGCTTAGAAGAAACGCTTTTGTGCCATCTAGAAGATTATCTGATTATGGGACCCAGCTTAAGGAAAAGCAAAAAGCGAGATTAATATATGGGATAATGGAAAGGCAATTCAGAAATTACGTTAACAAAGCATCAAAAATGGATGGAGTCGCAGGTGAAAACTTACTCTCTATTCTTGAAAGCAGATTGGATAATGTAGTTTTTAGATTAGGTTTTGGGAGATCAAGAGCTCACTCTAGGCAGATGGTTAGTCATGGTCACTTTCTTGTAAATGGCGTTAAAGTTGATGTGCCTAGTTTTAAAGTTAGGCAGGGGGATAAAGTAGAGATATCAACAAAATCTAAGAAAAGCGAAATGTATAAACTTATAGAGGCTGATGAGGAACTTGCTGAAAGGGTAGTGCCAGACTGGATCAAGTCAGATAAAGGCGAAGGGTCTGCTGACATAATAGCAAGGCCTGAGACAGATGATATGGAAATAGGCATTCAGACTAGATTAATTATTGAATATTATTCAAGGAGATAATAATGGGAATGGAAGAAATAGAAAAACAATTTGGAGTAACTAGTACCTCTGAATTTGAAGACCAAATAAGTGAAAGAAAGCTCCCTGAGATGGCATTTGTTATCAATGAAGATGGAGATAAGTACGCAGAAATAGTTGCAAGTCCTCTTCCAAAGGGAATGGGAGACACTATAGGTAATTCTATGAGAAGGACATTGTTAAATTCTCTGCCAGGAGCAGCTATAACATGGGTTAGAATAGATGGAGTCCAGCATGAATATTCCTCTATAGATGGTATGTCAGAGGGAGTAATAGAATTGCTGCTTAATTTTAAAAAAATTAGACTTAAAGCTATGTCTGATAGGGCTGGAAGAATGAGGCTAGATGTAAAAGGTGAAGGCCAAGTCGTGGCTGGAGATATTATGACAAGTGCTGAATTTGAAATAGTTAATCCTGAATTATATTTGGCTACTATTGATAAAAGTTCTGGAAAACTTTCTGTTGAATTCAATGTTGAGCAAGGAGTAGGATATATTCCGTCAGATAGGTTTGCCCAAGAAAGTCTTGGAATTGGTTTTTTGCCTGTAGATTCTATATTTAGTCCTGTTAGGAAAGTGAATTATGAAGTTGAAGATTTGAGAATTGGTAATGAAACAAATCTTGAGAAACTAACCCTTGAAGTTTGGACAGACGGATCTATTCTTCCTTCAGATGCTGTAAAAAATGGGGCAGATCAATTAATGAAGAAATTTTTTCAGTTTGTTAATTTAGAAGAAGTTTCTACTGTAGCAGAAAGCATTGAGACAAAAGGTGTTTCTGCGGAGGTTTATAATACCTTAGTAGAAAGCTTAGATCTTTCAAGTCGAACTTTTAACTGTTTAAAAAGGAGCGGATTAAACCGAGTAGGTGATATTATTGAATTCCCTATAGGACCAGAAATGCTAAAGTTAAAAAATTTCGGTCAAAAATCTCTAGATGAATTGCAAGAAAAACTCGAACCTTTTATTAAAAAAGTTCAAGAAGAAAGTAAAGCATAGGTGATCTGTGAGACATCGAGTATCTGGATATAAGTTAAGTAGAAAAACTGGCAGTAGGAAGGCTCTGTACAGGAATTTGGTTGCAGAATGCATAAAAAGGGGAAAGATTAGAACTACTTATGCTAAAGCAAAAGCAATTCAACCTAAATTGGAGAAAATTATCACCCTTGGCAGAAAAGGGACATTGAATGATAGAAGAAAGGCCTATGCATTTTTAAATGATGACATGGTACTCGATGAATTATTTTCAGTAATTAGTAAAAAATTTGAACAAAGAAGTAGTGGGTTTACTAGAATAACCAAGTTAGGTTATAGAAAAGGGGACTCGACACATCTTGTAGAGTTGAGCATTTTAGATGATTTAAATTTGCAATCAGAAGAGCAGCCTGAGGGATCAGATGAATAAGTATCTTGCTGTATTAACATACGACGGGACAGACTTTAAAGGATCCCAGAAACAAGTTAATTCAAGGACAGTTCAAGGTTCTTTTGAAAGTGCTTTAATGAGTATTCATAAAGAATTTATTTCAACTGAATTTGCTAGTAGAACTGACTCTGGAGTACATGCTACTAATCAGGTAGCTAGTTTTAGATCTAGTAAAGAATTAAGTTCTGATCTATGGGTTTCTTCTATAAATCATTATATGCCAAAAGATGCAAAAATATTAAAATGCATAAGGGTAGATAAAGATTTAAATGTCAGAAAAGATGCACTTGAAAGAGAATATGTTTATAAGATAAATTTTGATAGAAATATTTCCCCTATGGAAAATAGATATTATGAACATATCGACTACCATATTGAAACAGAGAATTTGGCTAAAGTTTACAAATTATTTATTGGAGTCCATGATTTCTTATCATTTACTGGCAGATTAGCTCCCAGGGATATTAGTACCAATAGAGAAATCAGGCATATATCTCACGTTGAAAATGAAAAAAGTCTAGAATTTAGAATAATTGGCAAATCATTCTTGTATCAGCAAGTTAGAAGGATGATAGGGTCTTTTCTTCTTTTGATGAAAGGAAAGATAACTATTAATCAGTTATCAGATATGATTGATAACCCTAAGAAAGGCGCAATCAACCTTTTGCCATCTTCAAAGGGTTTATATTTATCTAACATAAAGTATGATGGAGTGAGAATTTAAAATGCAAGAAAAAGATATAAATAGAATATCTGTAAGTTCTAAGGAATTAGATAATTCATGGCATTTAGTTGATGCAAAAGGAAAAGTTCTAGGTAGATTAGCATCTGATGTATCTACGCTCCTAATGGGTAAGGGAAAGGTGAATTATGCTCCCAATCTTGCTGGAGGTGACTTTGTAGTTGTAATTAATGCTTCTTTTATAAAAGTTACTGGCAGAAAGAGTGAGCAAAAAGAATATTTTTCTCACTCAGGATATCCAGGAGGAGAGAAGATGACTTCATATGAGGATATGCTAAAGTTAAATCCCCAGAGAGTTATATTTAATGCAGTAAAAGGAATGCTGCCAAAAAATAAATTAAGAGATGTAATGCTGAAGAGGTTGAAGGTTTTTCCTGCTGAGGAACATACTCATCATCAACAATTTTCAGCTGAATAGGAGTTATTGATTGTCTTCTAAAAAATATTATTACGGTACCGGAAAGAGAAAAAGTGCGATAGCAAGGGTTAGGGTTTTTAATACTCCTGGCGAAATTACTGTGAACGGAAAAGCATTAGAGGAAGCTATTCCAGTTGAGATTTGGCAGAAATCAGTTACAAGGCCATTAGATTTATTAGATTTAAAGAGTTCTGTTACTGTAGTTGCTAAGACTCACGGTGGTGGAATATCAGGCCAGGCAGATGCTTTGTCATTAGGTATTTCAAGAGCGTTAATTGAGATGGATTCTAACTTAAGGCCAAAATTGAAATCTAAAGGTCTCCTTACTAGAGACTCTAGGATCAAAGAGAGCAAGAAATATGGTCTTAAGAGAGCAAGGAAAGCTCAGCAATTTACTAAGCGATAATTATTTAAAACTTAGAGTAGCCACCCTATTTAGACTCTGAATATCTTTCATTATTTCTACTTTGAATTTATCTCTTAGACTGTAAAAATATTCTACCTGAGAAGGATCTATTTCAAATATAGCAATGCTATTATTGTCCATTAGTATTTTAGGGAGAGCATTAACTAAGTTTTTAATAAATTTTAGACCATCTCTGCCTCCAAAAATTGCCTCATGAGGTTCCTGCCTGACAATGTTTTCTATTCTAGATGTATCTGGTACATATGGTAGATTGGCAGTAATTAAATCGTATTTACCTGATTTAAATTTTTGGAGTTCTTGAATTGAAATTTTCTTGAATTCTATAGATTCTGACATATTGTATTTTTTTGCGTTATTTGATGCTATCTCATTCAAATAAGGATCTATTGCTATCCAGTTTATATCTTTTTCTATTTTATTAAGTATTGAAATTGGTATACACCCAGATCCTGTACCAACATCCAGGGCGTTAATTACGTCATTTTTTGAAATAAAATCGATCGATTTATTAACTATAAGTTCAGTTTCATTTCTGGGTATAAGCGTTTTTCTACATTCATCTAAAAATACTTCGAATTTCAGATTACTGAACCATGATTCATTAATTATGTATTGAATAGGCATCCCAGATTTTCTGGATTTAATGATCTCTAAGATAAAATTATAGGACTCATTCTTAACTTCAATATCTCTTTTGGTTCCATATAATGATTCTTTTGATAAATTAAATCCGTTCAACGTAGAGAATTTCTCTGAAATAAAGACTAGATATGCCTCTGCCTCTGCCTCTATTTTGTTATTACTTGCTAATTTTAGTTCAGAACATAAATAGCGATATAGATCAATTATTTTCATCTTCTGCTAGTTTTTGAATTTGTTCATTTCTAATTAATTGATCCAACATTTCATCAATTGATCCATTTAAGAATTCATCTAAATTATGTATCGAAACATTAATTCTGTGATCTGTTACTCTTCCTTGCGGAAAATTATAAGTTCTAATTTTTTCTGATCTATCACCTGAACCTACTTGCTCTTTTCTATTTTTACTATGTTCTCTTTGTTGTTTTTCATATTCTATATCCCATAATCTTACTTTTAGTAATTCCATGGCTATAATTCTATTTTGCGATTGAGATCTTTCCCTTTGGCATGTAACCACAATGCCAGAAGGGTTGTGAGTTAATCTTACTGCTGTAGCTACTTTATTCACGTTTTGTCCACCTGCTCCCCCGGAATGAAATATATCTGTTCGGATATCTTCAGGATTTATAGTTACGTCTACATCTTCAAGTTTTGGCAGCACAGCAACAGTTATTGCAGATGTGTGTATTCTTCCTTGGGATTCTGTAGAGGGAACTCTTTGTACTCTATGAGTGCCTGCTTCATGTTTCATTTTTCTATATACCCCACTACCATTGATTTCAAAAGTAACTTCTTTTACTCCTCCTAACCCATTATCATTTATATCTACTAAACTAAAGGACCAATCTTGTAACTCGGCATATCTCTGATACATTCTGTATATTTCTCCAGCAAATAAACTGGCTTCGTCTCCGCCTGTACCTGCCCTAATCTCAATTATCGCATCTGCTTTGTCTCTAATATCTTTTGGAATTAGTTGTTCTTCTAAATTAGATGTTAATTCAGTAATCTCAGACTTGATTTTCTCATAATCAATTTTAGCCATTTCAACGATTTCTGGATCATTTTCATCATCTAGCATATTTTTTATCTCATCTAACTCATTATTTTTTGAACTAATACTCTTATATAGAGAAACTACTTTTTTAAGTTCACTATGTTCTTTAGCAAGTTTAGTGATCTTTGGGACATTCAAAGCATTTTCAGGATTGGCCATCAATTCTTCTACTTCGTTATATCTTTTCTCAATATTATTTAATTTTTCTAAAGTCGCTTCATCCATTTGAATCTAATACTGATAAAATATCTTCCGATGTTAGGTCAACTGTTTTCTCGATTTTTGATGATAAATTTTTGATAGTAATTTTATTTGTGCTTATCTCTTTTTCTCCTATAACAATTATATTATTAGCATTTATTTGGTTAGCATATCTCATTTGGGCTTTAAAACTCCTATCCGAAGAGCAAATACTTGTAGATACGTTTTTATTTCTAAGTTGTTGGGCAATTTTAATTGAAACAACTAGCCCTTCATTAGATGCAGGAATAATTAATAATTGCAGAGAATCAAGATCTTCTTCCTTATTTTCTTTTATATTAAGTATTACCCTTTCTATTCCACTTCCAAACCCCGCAGCAGG
>CESD01029395.1_pt1 | contig 14851 bp, 24 predicted proteins | sample 531191 | NCBI WGS metagenome assembly CESD01 (sample SAMEA2622021, study PRJEB7988) | marine metagenome | biome: marine biome (ENVO:00000447); feature: deep chlorophyll maximum layer (ENVO:xxxxxxxx); material: "saline water (ENVO:00002010), including plankton (ENVO:xxxxxxxx)" | depth 188 m
GGCGGGGCACATCGCCGGGTCTGGCGTTCATTGAAAGTTTCATTGAATCGCCGGGGGGGATACCTCATTGAATGTTTGTGCCTAGCGCCTCCAGACGAGACATAGCAAATTCATTGAATCTGGGGGGTCTCGGGCATCATTGAAATGTGACTGTTAATTAGTTGCTGAGTGTGCGATAATTGGGGGGTCGGAATCAGCCGACCTAATCAAGAGAGAGAGGTAGCCTCATGGCTGCTCAATCAAGTGGAAACCCGACCGGGACGAAGTGGGACGCTAACGCACATTGCGTCATTGCTGAGTTCAGTACCGGCCGGAAAGTTAGTGTGCATTTCAATGAAGACGAAGTGATAGCCGGTGCCCCCGATGGCATTGCAAAGAAGACGGAAGTCCAGAGACTTATCCGGCATTACCGAGAGAACGGGACCGCCGATCAACTGCTAGCAATTGAGCAGGTCGATTCGTGGCAACACTTAGACCGGCGCAATGTTGACGTGATGAGAATGATCGTGAACTTCATTGGCTCCGTGGGGTGGGATGTTGTCCACGCTGAAATTGGGCGCCGGTTGAATCGTGGTGATTTCATCGGAGCGACGTCAGAGCCGGTATCGACTGAGCCGACCGAGCCAGCCGAGCCGGTATCGGGATCAACTGAGCCAGCCGAGCCGACCGAGCCAGCAGCAGCAGCAGCAGAACCGGCCGCCGCTCCAAGTCCCCTAGATGCTCTAGAGCAGCGAGTCAGAGAGATAGCCGATGAGCAGATCGACCGAGCCGATATCGGATTATCTGCCGATGAGCTTCAATCGATTATCGGGGACGTGCTAGCCGAGGCCGTTGCCAACATTCAGACCCGACCGAAGACGATCGAAATTGTGACGAAAGAACCTCGGCCCATTCAGTCATTGAACACGGACAAACTCCACAAGGATTTTGACGAGGTTCTTAAGCAGGTTGCCAAGTCTGAGGGTCTAGGCGTCTATCTGGTAGGGCCGGCCGGTACCGGCAAGACTTACCTTTGCAAGCAGGTTGCTGAGGCTCTGGGGTTAGCGCTTCACACTGTTTCAATGGGGGCGGCCATGACGGCATCTGCGTTCTTCGGATACAAGCAACCGACCAACGGAGAGTATGTATCAACACCGGTTCGGGACTGGTATCAGAATGGTGGCATTCTCTTACTTGATGAGGTTGATGCCGGCCACCCCGGCATGCTTGTAGTGCTCAACAAACTGTTATCCGATGACGCCGGATCAGTTCACCCCTTCCCGGACGGTGATGTCGTGAAGCATGACGATTGTCTAGTAGTCGCAACTGCTAACACTTTCGGAACCGGACCGGACCGGATGTATGTAGGGCGCAACGCTCTAGACGCTGCAACGATAAGCCGGTTCGCTTACACTCATGACCTGCTACCGGACACTGAATTAGAGGCCGCCCTAGGCGCTGCCAATTGTGTCCAGTACGGAGGCACCGAGGAGCAGGGCCGGGACTGGGCGGCACTGGTAGACCGAGCACGTCAAGCGGCCTACGATTCCAAGTTGCCGGTAGTCATCGGACAGCGTGACGTTATCGCCGGCGCCCGATGGATAGCCGACCCCGAAGAATCAACGCAGAGCGCTGCAAAGATTACTTTCCTAGCTCGGCTCAATGAGCAGCAACTAACCACCTCCGGGATCAAGGAGTTGGTCTGATGAGTAGCTGCACATTCTGCGGGAAGAATCACCGCGCCGGTTCGAACACGAACCGAGCAGAGTCCGACCTACTCGGAACAGTCATTGAATCAATGGAAATATGTGGAGAGGCCAGAGCGGGATTCGCTCAACTGGCGCACCCTCAACAAATATTCAATGATCCGGCAATGCTTGCCCCCATGATTAGGTTCATGGAAGGTGGGCGCGCCGAGTGGGCGACCGGTCAGAAAGGCACGGCAGTCAGTGACCTCATTGAATGGGCCAACTCGGGGTGGCCGCTAGCCGGCGCCGAGACTGCACAGATTCAATGGGAAGACGGCTATCGTGATTCATTCGTCATCAGCGAATGCGGTACCGATGGGTTCGATCATGGCGCTTATGCTGCCGGCGATCCGGCTTGCACTTTCGAATACCGAGCAGCGACGAACCTAGTACCGGTTCCCGTCAAGGCTGTTGTTTCAATGGGGTTCGGCTCTGACATTGACGGCGCTGACATTCTCCGATGGGCCGAGGCTATGTCGGTAGCAATGCAGACCGTTCGCATGGCAGGCGGTCAAGTGGAGCTATCCGGTTGTGTCTCATCGGCGCATAGCCCGAGGAAGCCCGGCCGCATGAACTGGCTATGGCCGATAGCAGACACTCGGTACCCAATGCCCCTAGGGGTCGAGGCTTTCTTTGTTGGTAATCCGGCAATGAATCGGGTAATGAAATTTGCAGTGGCTGACAGCGTGACCGCCTATGACGGGTTCTACTCTGACTATGTTGTGGATCAAGGGTCTCCGATGCCTATCGACTTGTTCAGTCTTCCGGCTGAATGGCACGATGGGCGAATCATCCCCGGCCCTCGGATGTATGAAAACGGGTTCACTAACGTTTACGGGGAGCAGCGAGATTACTGCTCAATGAGCGGTAACAAAGTCAGTCACGATGAGATGGTGCGAGACATTCTCGGGGCGCTCGGCTGGAAAGTAGCCGAGTGAGTCCGCTAGCGGTGGCCGCTTTCATTGCCCTGACACACTGGGCACTGTGGGCGGTGATCGATAACAGATAGAAAGTTTCAATCAAAGTTCAATGAAACCCGGCTTCGAAAGGGGCCGGGTTTCTTCATGCCCTCACACAGATTCAATGAACTAGATTCAATGATTCAATGAACGGGCCGAGCTTTCGCGAAATCCAAGTGAAAAATTTTTATTTGATTTTTCACTATCACGCTTCTCTTGACGAGACTCGCGAGCAACAACCCAAAACAAAAACATTTGATAAATGTCACACACACTGCTACCATGTATTACATGAGAGAGCAGGACCCCTCCAACGGGGCATTTCACATCAAGCGAGAAGATGTAAAACAACTCGGCATATTCATCACAACTACTGGTATCGGTTTGCTGGTCAACGCAAAAGACACGCTGACTGCCAGCCAACTGTTAGCGGCTTCACGTTCGCACGACTACGGAAGCAGCGGCCCGGTAGATGTTGTTCAACTCTTGCCAGAGTCAGACGGGTTGCCTTGGCTACCTGAAGACGACTTCGAAGAAATCTGCAATAGTTACGGATGGACCGAAGAAGACGGTACCCGTCCCCCTAACCTAAACCTTGGTTTAGATATGTGGATAGACGACGAAGGCCGCATCTTAGAAAAGCACTTCAATCCTTTTGCTTCTCTGCTAGCCAAACAAGATATTTACGGCGACGTAATTATTTGGGGATGCTTTCAAGGCGACACCGTTTGTGTCCCCTATGAAGCGTACGAAAAACTTAAGACCGCTGCTTGGATGACTGACGACGAAAGCAACAAGACTTTTATTCAAGAACACCCACTTTTTCCTTGGTGGACAGTCGAAGAAGCTCGCACCGTTGTTGATTCCTTAGAAACAACTGGCCGAGTTGAAATGACTCCTAACCTCGTTACAGAAATGCCAATGGAAAAAGCTATGGAATTGTTCAAAGAACAAGCCCGAGCAAACAACGCCGCATTGATGTTCGCAACTGTCGGGTTTGAAAGCCAAGAGTACAGAGATTTAATGAAAGAAGCTGACGCACTCTGATGCTTGCGGCAGCCTCTCGGTTGGCTGATTACTTCCGAGGGGCTGACGAAACCATCAGCGGTTTCAATGAATGAGTGAGGAAAAATGAAATACGACGTAGAAGTACAACTAACCGGCGAAGACGGCAACGCTTTCGCGGTAATGGGAGCGGTAACCCGTGGCCTACGGCAAGCAGGCGCCACCCATGAAGAAATAGCCCAGTACACAACCGAAGCCACTAGCGGTGATTACAACAACTTGCTACGAGTTTCAATGGAATGGGTGAATGTTCAGTGATGGATGTTTACATTTCTCCTGATCCTCCTGATGACCTTGATGACTGGGATGTCATTGAATGGTCTGACGAGGATGAAGCTGATCGACAGATTGACGAAATGAAAGAAGAAGGGAACTGGCCGTGGTGGTAAATAAGTTATTGAACTTGATCGGGTGGCGTTTACTTCCTGACCCGGACAGAACTTTTCAATGGCGGCGAGTGTTTGCGTTCTCGGTTATTTGTTTGCTTGTTGCCTTGACGCATTCACTTGTGACAGGAAGATTCTGGGATGTCCACGAATATTATTGGGGGACTCGCCCCGGTTGGGCTTGGTAATTCAATGAACGAACACGAATGGAGAAATAAAGCAGCCTGCAAAGGAATGGATGCAGAAGAATTCTTTCCAGCTAGAGGAACTTATTCAACTCAAACACTTGCAATGAGGGCTTGCGCTTCGTGCGAAGTAAAGGAGCCATGCCTTGAATTTGCATTGAAATTTAATGAGCCCGGCGTGTGGGGAGGAACTTCTTCTCGGCAACGCAGACAAATAGGGAAAGACCGACGAGCAGAAAGAATAAAAAATGGGAAGAACAAAAGACTCATTGAATCTAAACGAACCTGATGCTTTCACTGCTGAAGGAATTATTCGAGCACGAGAAGGCGATAAAAAACAATTGAAACGATTGAAAAAACGACGCAAGTACGACGGTCGTGAGTTGTTTCCTGAAAGGAAGCCGCCGCTAGAGTGACGAGACTCGCGAGCCATTTCGCAGCCCCCTGATTCGGGTCAAAGTCAGGGGGCTGTTTCTTTTGTTACAGTTTGGTAACGTAATACAGAATGTGTGACGAATTGTATTACTCTGTATTACATGGATGAAAAAAGGAAGGCACAACACCCATCAGTTAGAGCAAGGCTTATGGGGGCAGCCGACAAAGCAGCAGCCGACATCATTGCTCAACACACAGACAACTCCTTAACGGATGAAGCAATGGAGCACGGGTTCCAGCTAATAGAAGAAGGCTACTTGCCCAATCTTGATAGCGATTGCCGAAGATGTGGCGGACCTATTAACCCAGCCCAAGTGCTTAACGCACTGAGCCGACGAGATAACAAGACTTACATTTGTTCTCCCTGTGGGATGAGCGAAGCGTTTGAGGATTTCATTGTCGCAGGCGATTGGGAACAACACGGGGTGCGGACAGCACGCCAAGCATGGGTGCGCCCTACTAACGCAATGCTGATTGAGCAAATGATTATCGAGCGAGGGATGGACTACGACGTAGATCCCGAAGGCCAAATCATTATCTTCACCAGCTACGCCGACAGAGGGGACGATCAACAGCACGACTTTGTTCCGATTATGGACACCACTCCCTTTGAAGATTGGGTCGGAGGTATCCACGAAGCATTAGGACTGGAGGACTAATGACAATCCACGCGCACGGACGCACTAAAGAATCAAGCTATTCAACCATGATGCGAGACAAGTACGATCACATCAACGTGGACGAACTTGTACCCGGCACTCTCGCTGACGTATTCATTGAACCAGTTGATCCCGAAACAGACCTTGGTAGATCTGGTGCAATTTTTAGAATTTCAATGATGAGCATTGACGGCCCACGTTTTGGGTTGTCTCTTTGCGAAACAAGCGCCCGACGATTAGCCGAAACGTTGCATGGCTTTTTGTACGACGCACCCATTGAAATTACTGAAGATACTTACGAGCCGCAGGATGCATAGCAGCCGCACAGCGGACGCATACAGGAAATATTTACGAGATCAACGTGAAGCTGAAGGCCCCCGTGAAACCGCTCACGGGACATTGGGTCGAGGTTCAATGGCTGGTTCCTGCTCACGCAAAATTGGTTTCGAAATGCTCGGCGATGTAACTGAAACTGAACCCATTGAAGATAACACGCTGGTTGCTTTTCACACTGGCAGTCACCTTCACGATTTGTTGCAGCAAGCAATGATTAAAGAATGGGGAATGCAAGTTGAAGTTGGATGCGATTTGCGTCCATTGGGATACGACATTTCAGGGCACGCTGATGGCGTTTACGGGGACATAGCTAACGGAGGCATTGAAACTGTTTGCTGGGAATTAAAAACTAAAACAGCATTCGGATTTAATCTTGCGCGCAAGTCATTCGAACCAGAAGTCCACGAGGTAGCGCAAGCTGCTATGTACGCAATGGCATTGAATTGCGATGCTGTACATCTCGTGTACCTCGCTAAAGATTCACAATACGGGCGTAACTCTATTCGTGCTGGCGAAACAGTTGAATGGATACTCCCCATGAATCAACCTGTTCCCGGTGACGGACGCACTCCCAAACAAATAGCTTCAGCAGAAGCGACACGCATTAACGCCATTGCTTCTGAAGTCAGAGATCAATTGTTACCTGAACGATTCATACCTGAACATGGTTCAGTTGGTTCTGTCCCATCGCCTAACAGCAGGGACGGACACTGGCGATGCCGTTACTGCAATTTCAATTCATTGTGTAGCACATTGCCTGCACATCAAATACCCTTAGATTCCATACTTGTACCAAGGAGAGAGAATGGATAAACCTGAACACAACGCACTGTCCCAATGGATCGTGCAAATAAATAACTCTATGAAAGCTATAGAAACGTTTGGAGAAACTGCGATTGAGTCAATCGAACAAGTCGCAGTAGTTCTTCGTGATCACGAGAAACGTATTAGCGAAATAGAGAAAGCTTTATCTGGGTTAGTGGATGAAGGCAAAGAATTAATGAACGCTATTCAGGAGTATGTACAGAGACAATGAAAATAAAAAGGGTGTCGATTCCTTTGGGAGCAGGCTTATGGAGATCCATGTTTGCTCGCATTGAAGACGGCAAAATTGTTGAGTTAGCAAACAAAAAGGAGGACCTCAAAAAAAATGACTGACTTACTTAAACTATCTAAACCGTTCCAAGCGCATTTCATTGAAGAAAAGCCGGGCAGTTTCAAAGCTTCCTACGTTCCACACGCAACTGTTGTTGAGCATTTGCTTGGGATACTTGGTCCATTCGATCAAGAAGTCAAAGAAATAATCCGCAACCCTGAAGGTCAAGTCGAAGGAGCTATTGTTCGATTTACTTTCACCATTGATGGTGACGTTGTAACCATTGAAGAAGCTGGTGCGGTTGAGCGCAAAGCTCCAAACGCAGGCGAAGCAATGAAAGACTGCATAAGCGATGCAGTTAAACGTGCAGCTTCGCGCATAGGTCTTGGGACTCACTTGTGGTCCGGGGAAAAATACATTCTTCACAGCGTGCTAAGTAAGCGTGAAGAACCTGCCATTGAAAAGGAGGAAGAATCCAATGAGCAGTAACATAACAATGGTGGGCCGACTAACAGCGCCCCCAGAACTACGCTTCGCTAAGAGCGGTACACCTTGGGCAACATTCAGTATTGCTGTTACCCGAGGCCGAGATGACGACAAAGAAACATCTTTCTTTGATTGCAAATGTTTCGGAGCGTTAGCAGAAAACATTTCTGAGATCCCTAAAGGGACGAGAATTATTAGCGACGGTTATCTTGTTCAAGAGAAATGGGAAACCAAAGAAGGACAGAAAAGATCTAAAGCTGTTTTCATGGTCAATGACGCTGGCCCTTCAATACGGTTCGAACCAATTGTCAGTGACGGCCCTGCCGCTAAACGAGAAGACACGAAAGCAGTTCAAGCTGTCCAAGAAGCGTTCACTGGAGAGGAGCCCTTCTAGTGATGACGGCGAATGACGCAAACGACCGTCATCTTTCAATACGTTTATCCTCTACCGACGATGAATGGCTCACTGCTTTTGCTGGCTTACAAGGTACAAGTAAAAGCAGGATCATTCGCGAAGGAATAAAACTTTTGAGGGAACGGTACACATGAGGGACAGGAGGGAGGACCGAGCATCTCGTTATGCGGTTCTCTCTCCATGCCCTAGTATTGATGTAATGGAAGAAGATAACGGCGACGGCGTAGCCATAGCCGCAGATGTTGAAATGGTTTCCGTGGGGTTACACGCAGATCTATTGCTTCGACTTGATTGTTATTGCGATGCAATGAAACATCATCCAGCGACACCTCACGAGATAAATCAGATTCCTTTCTGGGCATTTCGTAGCAACGTCATTCAAGCAGCCGTTGGATTTTTCCTTGACGACCCAGAACTACCACTATTTGAATTGGACTAATGACAAAGAACAAGCAAAGGGGGACAGCATTCGAAACTGCTGTTGCTCGATTCCTCCAAGAGAAAACAAAGTATTGGGTTGAGCGCAGAGCATTGGCCGGTTCGCTCGATAAAGGAGATCTCATTGGAATCCCTGACTGGTGCCTCGAATTGAAAGACCACAAGTCAATCAATCTTGCTGGGTTTATGGACGAAGCTGCGAAAGAATCCGAGAACGCTGGCACAAAATGGCACGCTGCCATTGTCAAACGCCGCAATCGAAATGTCAAAGACGCTTATGTTGTTATGCCATTATGGATGTGGGCAGAGTTCATTGAGAGGGATTAAATGCTCGAAAAGAGAGAGATTGAAATTGTTACAAACGAACAAGCAGACGCAACTGTTGACTTGTTCTGGGATCAAGCGTTCCCTAAACCGATTGCTTCAAGACCGGTCGTATGCGCTCTCGCTAAAAAAGCTCTCAAAGCTGGCTACACGACTGAACAAATCATTGAAGCATTCAATAAAACAAGAGCCTTCACAGTTGCAGCTATCGAATATCAGTTACGCGGCCAAAGAATTAACTTTGGAGAAACGGCGGATCGAGTAATGAGACTCCAATGATTGTTCTCAATGAGCTTCCCGATTGGTATGACCACGCTAAATGCACCGGGTTGCCCATTGAATACATCACCATTGAGTTCTGTTCGGATTGCCCAGTGCAAGCTAATTGTCTTGGTTACGCATTGGGAGACGCCGATTGGTTCGACGGTTCATACATGCCAAGCCATATTTGGGGGGGTTACACCTCCAACGAACGAAGAAAAGCAATGAAAGAAACGGGCTACAAGCACGATATTGCTTACGAAACTCTAATAAACCATCTAGATAGGGGAATAAATACATGAAACACAGGATCACTTACGCCACGAGAACTCACGTCATAGAGATTTCATTGGCTGATCTCATTGAACACGCTAATTTAGAAGGAACCCAAGTACCCACGAAAGATCCTTACGTGCGGTGGGTAGAATTGCCTGATTGGTGTGGAGTACAAATCCGTTGGACAGAGGAAATCAATGAATAACGAACAAGCTAAACAGCTTCTGGTTTTAATGACCCAGCTTTGGTGGAAGTACACCATCCCTGATGGCACGTTGCAGTTGTGGAAGAACGAACTACAAGGTTGCGATTACGAAACAGCGGAACGTGCATTGCACGCACTCGCTGACGAGACGAATGAATGGCCTTCGTTCGCGCAATACAGGCGCCACTACAGAGCAAAGACGCCGCTCCCTGAACACCGGAATCAGTTGCCTGCACCTAAAGCGTCTAGAGAAACAGCTATGCAACACCTCGCAGAAATGCGTGCTATTCTTCGTAACGAGGCGACAAGCTGATTCTTGTTGTCTGTTCATTCATAAACTTACTTCCCCCCGCAAGTTCCTCTCTCCTTGTGGGGGGAAGTTATTTACGGCCACAGGTCCAAAGAAGAAAGTTCTCTTTCATAGACCAGATGTGATGAGCCATATACGCAGAGCCTTCTGCGGTGAAACGCAAGCTCCACGTTTTCTTTCCAAAGTATTCTTTCCACCAGAATTCATTGATTTGCCAAGCCCCTGCATCAAACCCGTTCCAAGCAGTCAACTTGTGGAATGACTCACACCAAGCAATCCCAAGGGTTTCTGGTATCGGCCACGAATATACAGAAGCGGCTTCTACTATTTGTGTTTGTGGAGGGTACTCAACTTTCAATGAACCAGCGTCTATGAGTAACCATATAAGTAAAAGTTTCAATGATCAAACAACTTCAGGACGTGCAGAACTGTTAGTTAGTCTTTCTCTGCAATAAGAACGACAACGCTGACATTGATACGTTTGGTAACTCATCGTCCGGGTACACCGAATCCCACGTTTTTGTAACCTGTCGCTGCCACATGTAGGACAATGACGAGAAGTTGAATCAATTACGTTTCTATTGGGGTGGTTAGTCATCCACGGTCGTAGCCGTTCGTAAACATCTACCAAAAGATCAACGTCTTGTTTCGCGTACTTCTTCATGGTTCCCCACGCTTTAGCTTCACCCTTCATACAACCTGCCCATGTTTGGAATCCTCCTGTGACTTCTTTTCCCCCGAGCCCAAGATGTTCCCCGAGATGTCCGAGTCTGTTGCTATTAAACTTAAAATGTTTACGTGCGATTTTTAATGTGTCAACCGTTTGGTAAGGACCAGTTGGTCCAAAGTTGTGGTAAACGAAACGTGCGTTAGCTTTTTTGATATCAAATGCGTCTGAGTTGTGGCCTATTACTATGTCTGCTTCGTCTAGTAATTGCCAGAGTTTGTAAACAACATCGAAATCGTTTTCGGGATCTTCGTTGTAAAGATCAAAGTCATCCAATGAAACGACGTGAGTTTTCTTTTCGTGCTCCCACTTGTATGAGAAACAAATTATGTACCACTCTCTGGCATGTTCAATGACATCTTGTTGCCATTGGCCCCATACATACGACAAGTTAGGGGCTGTTTCTATATCAAAGAAAAGAACTTTAGCCATTGCCCCTCTAACTTGGTACCGTTAGCAGCCTTACCATTAGGGTACCTTCCCACCATGCTTCATCGTCGGATAGACGTTCTGCTTGCATCTCTAATCTTTCAATAGTGACGTTTTCAATGCGGTCACCTTCTTTGTAAGTAACCGTTTGACCTGATTCCATTCGTTGTCTCAATGAAGTAAAGACTTGACTCGAATTGAATGTCGCTGGAGCCCCACTGTTATGGGAAGTCAACACTTGTCGTCTCAACACAATAGGAACAAGAATTTCATCGACTCTAGCTGGTGTAGCGATGCACGTAGTCAACCAATCTTCCACGATTGGAGCCTCTGTAGTGCTCGTAGACCGCCCTAAAGTGATAACAAACTTGTACGAAACTGATGATTCGCTAACAAAATCAAAGTTTTTAGGGACGTTAGGGGTCAATGAAAGCGCTGAAGAAGCATTGTTGTCGTTTGTTGCGGTGAATGAAATGCTCCCAAGCAACGTAGAGGTGGGATCTCCTCGGTATTCGAGGTCTGAGTCTCGATAGACAACCCCTGAAGCATCGTACAAAGTGTTACCAAAGGTGTACTGGTCACGGTCTTGACGGACAGTCACCGAACGCAACAGCTTCGGAGCTACCGTTGACCACGAAACTTCACCAACAGTCAAAGAACCTGACGCTACTTTTACATCAGATCCTGACTCGCCGTACACTCCTTGGCCTCGTTCAGCGAAATATGTTTTCCCATTGAATCTTGCAACTGATTGAACATTGCCAGAAGCAGCCGCAGAAACAATGTCAGGTGCCCAAGCTGGGACCAACGTTTCAGTAAACCGAGTTAAATCAGCACGGTAAACCTGCCCTGATGATCCTCCCCACCAAATGAAACGATTGTCTGCGTCCAATGAATAGGCCGCACCGCCGTTATCAATGACAGGCCCAATGGTTACAGCGTTTGAAGCTGTGTCAACAAGCCCTATGCGAAGTCCTGCGCTAGTTGCAGCAGCAATGATGCCGTTATAAGAAATGATTTTATTGATTGACTCACCACGAGGAAGCTCACCAGCAATCGTTGGTGCATTCAATGTGCCGTTTGCTGTTGCTACTCCAATGTGATGTATTGATCCAGTGCCGTTAGTGTTTGCCGCAGCGAAAATACCTGACGGGCCACTAGCGAATGAAACCCACGTTGTTGCGCCGAGTGTCGCTGTGTAATCCAATGACGACGAAGCTTTGGCTCCATTGACATCTAGTTCAAAGATGTTGCCGCCTAACGCTCCAATGAAACGCCCAGATACAATGCCAATAATTTCTGCATTAACAGCACTGCCGCCCCATCCACTGTCGTAAGTGGCGTTGTTTACAGGGACTCGTCTGATTGCTGCGGTTGAACCAAATGCTGCGTAAACGTACGACCCATCAGAAGTAAAATCTTTAATGTCGTAGCCCATGTCAGCAGTAGACGCTGACCAGCTAGCACCTGTCCAAGCTGATGTGTATTTCAGGTTTTGCCCATCAGAATAATAAGCAAATGTGTTACCTGAAACGTCATCTATTACTGCTTCCAAATTTAGATCCGTGTCAGCAACAGAAACTTTTTGTTCAGTTGAATTCAATAAAGTGATTTGGCCCTTAGTCCACGGATCAATGCCGGCAGAAGTACTGAACCTGCGACGATCACTGTCATCCAAATCAAAATGCGTTTGACCAGCACCAAAACTCCAGTCAGTTTGAGAACGAGTCCAAGCGCCACTCGTGTCTAATGTGTTCTCGCCCGGTTCTTTACTTGTATCTCTTTGTTCACGCAAAGCAGGCACCGTTGTACGCCTGTATTGGCGTGTGTCGATAAGAAACTGAGTTCCATCAACTTCAACAGGCAGCGATGCGGGGTTGTAGCTCACGCTCTAAACCCACTCCAATTAGCACTCGGACGATTAGCCGAGTTACGTTGCCACATTTGAGGGTACATTGCAGCTAACCGTGCAGCTTCAGACTGGACACGCTGATCTCGCCGGAACCGCAAGTCTCTCATTGAAGCAGATATAGCACCAGCAGGAACTTCTTCCGCCATTCTAGATGTGCCTTCAGCATCAAGAAATTCTCTGCGTATAGGAGCAGTTGTCATTAAAGCTAAAGCTGCACCCAAAGGAGGCAAATCATAAGCTGTAGATTGCAACCCCGTAGCAGACCGAGCAGTTGTCCCATCCGTGATGGGCGTAAGCGGAGACTTGTAACTTACTGTTACTTTCTGGCCCGGCCACGCCGCCGTATACAAAATGAGAGCCAGCCCGCTGCTGAAATTGGCTGTGTCCCGGTTTCTTTTCAATCGCCAAGACATAACCTCTGGCTCGCTAGCTTCTGAACCAACATCTGCATAAGTCACTGAATACACAGAATTAACTACATTGCTTCCAGTGTTAAGATCGTAACCGTCTACCCCACCGTTGTAAGTAAAACTTGTTGTTAGCATTTGGAACAAGCCGCTGTTTGGCGTAGACAAATCAGCTAATTCATCATTGATTGATTGAACAATCCTATGAGTAGGGAACTTTGGGGAAACACGAACGATTGAATCAACAGGATGCCCAGTCGCTGAAGCAGTAGAACCCCCGTATCCACGGATCACGCTGACCTGAGTGTCACCAGTTTTAGCTGTGACATACATAAGTTCTGACCCAACTTCAATGACAGTGCCCCTTGAAATACCACCCGCTAAACCTTGAACCGAAAGAGTTGTGCTAGTCGCATCAGAAATAAGTGGCGCAATAACAAGGTCAAGTTCCTCAACATACCCCGACAAAAGCATGTCTCTTGTCTGGTCAATCCATACTTGTGCGGTCATCAGGCACTCCCAAGAACGTCATTAAGGGCGGCTTCTTTACGTTTACGGCCCTTTTCCGAAAGAATTGTGCCCCCCTTGACCTCGTGGGATGACCCAGCGTGTGTTTCAAGCCGGGCAGACCCGTCAATAGTAGGGGGCTGAAGACCTTCAGATCGGAGTCTTTTGTAGGCCGCCATATCCCTTTCTTTTTGTCTTTCATTGAACTTACTCCCAGCCCAATCAATAGCTTTCCCATCATGGACTCCTCTAGTCGGAGTAGCTGACGCAGCGATATGCACTTCACCGAAATATTTACGAACAACTCCCCCACACGCATCGCAAACACCGCCATAAGTTTCATCAAACCCATGACGGATCTCGTGGTTTAACCCACAATCAAGACAACGGTAACAATAAATTGGCACTATTCTGGTCCTACTCTGAATGAATAACCTGCCCCAACGAGGACAGTTTCTTCGGCTTCTGTTAAATCACGAGGGCTATCGTGTCCCCCGTAGATCCATCTTGTCACTGTTGAGGCATCCGATGGAAGGTTAGTTTGAACGGTTGACCCATTAACAATGAAGACGTTCCCACCTTTAGGTCCCGGTGAGAAGTGTCTCATTAACGAATACGCTGCTCGCGAAGGCGCATCTTCTGGGACGCCGATCCGTGGAAGCGTGTTAGAGGTTGGCATAACAAGTAATCGGTACACTTGTTTGGCCCCAACAGTAGATGTGCAACTGATAGTGCTGGCGGTAAATGTGTAGTTGCCACTTGCTGTCTCCGAAGGCATTGACGCTGTAGCCGCAATAGTCGCTGGCGTAGCGTCAATAGTTATGTAAAGCGAATGACCGGGGAAAGCCGCCTGACACGCCACAGTAGCCGGTGTGACGGTCGCTGAGATTGTAGGACTGGGAAGGGTAGCTGGGGCTTCAATGCCGCCGTGTACGACGATTGAATTAGCAGTAACTGTTGGGACAATTACTACTGGGCAAGCAATGGTTGACGCATTAACTGTTGCCGGGACCGAGATGCTTGCCGAGAACGTCGTTGTAACACCGATTGTGGCTGGCGTCGCAATGACCGCCACAGTATGACCAGTGTCAACAGGCTGAGAATAGCTAACACCCGACTGGCTGTAATCCACCAAGATACGGTTGTCCGGTATCGAGGTGTCACGTTCGTTGTAATCGAACCCAGTTTTGTTGTAGTCATAACCTGCGCTATAGGCTACGCCGCCGGGACGTTTGGGTGTGTAGACATAGGTGAAAACGGGTGACAGATCTGCTGAACACGCAATTGTGCTGACAGATACAGTTGC
>CESD01096156.1_pt1 | contig 14805 bp, 13 predicted proteins | sample 531191 | NCBI WGS metagenome assembly CESD01 (sample SAMEA2622021, study PRJEB7988) | marine metagenome | biome: marine biome (ENVO:00000447); feature: deep chlorophyll maximum layer (ENVO:xxxxxxxx); material: "saline water (ENVO:00002010), including plankton (ENVO:xxxxxxxx)" | depth 188 m
ACCTAGGCCTTATGAAGACCCCGCTCTAACCCCTGAGCTACGTTGCCGACACGATTGATTATTCTAGACTTAGTTGAACTCATTGTAAATATTGTTATTCTCTAACAAATGACCCACTGCTTCCGCCAGATTTTTTAATTAACTTAATTTCAGAAATATAGGCTGATCTATCTATAGCTTTACACATATCATAAATAGTCACACAAGCAATGGACACACCATTAAACGCTTCAATTTCTACTCCCGTTTTCCATTCAGCCCTTGTGGTACATGTAACTTTTAATCCAGGTAAATTATTCTCAAATTCTATTTCAATTTTTATCTCAGAAAGTGGTATCGTATGACACAAAGGAATCAGCGTAGGAGTAGATTTTGCTGCTGTTATACCCGCTGTTCTAGCAAGAGTTATTATATCTCCTTTATCTAACTCTCCTTGCTTAATTATCTCTAGTGTTTCTTTTTTCATCACAACGAAACCTTGAACAATAGCCAACCTCTCAGATATTTCTTTTTCAGAAACATCAACCATCTTCAATTTTCCAGAATCGTCAATATGAGTTAGGTTATTTTGAGTTACTTTTTTTTTAGAATCGATAGCTTTTACTGCTAGTTCGTCTGCAAGATCATTATATTTATCACCAGAGTGACCTTTGACCCAATTCCATTTAATATTTCTACCTTTAACTAAATCATCTAACTTTGACCACAAGTCATGGTTAGCATTTCTTTTCCAATTTTTTGTTAGAGTATTTATTACATAGGTGCTGTCCGAAAAGATTCTTATCTCTTCATCAGAATTTGAATTCTCTAAACCCTCAATGACGGCTTGGATTTCCATACGATTATTTGTTGTATCTTCTTGGGATCCTGAGAAATAACTTTCCTCTCCATCTTCTTTTATTATCACAGCTCCCCATCCACCTAATCCTGGATTTCCAGAGCATGCCCCGTCTGTATAAATTGTTATCATCTTATAAATAAAAAATTAACTGTCTTTATAGATATTCATAATATCTTTCATCAAGGAAATTCCCTCATTAAAAGGTCTTTGAAAAGAATTTCTTCCCACTATAGAGCCAAAACCACCACCGTTAGATATCTCCTTAATTTCTTTCATTATTTCATCTGTTCCCTTCGCTGGGCCACCAGAAAAAATTACTATTCTTTTGCCATCAAAAGAGGATTTTATACAATGGGCTACTCGATCAGACAAAGTGGAGATTGGAATATTATTTTTCTCGTATACAGCCTTCATCTCATCGTTGCTTATATAGTCAGAAGGAGGCTTAATCTTTATAATATCTGCTCCCATTTGGGCTGCTATATGAGCAGCATATGAAACCACATCTATAGCAGTCTCATCTTCTTTTTTCAATGACCCTCCTCTTGGATAACTCCAAACTACTACGGCCAATCCTTTTGATTTAGCTTCTCTAGTTATTTCTCTTAGTTCGCTATACATTTGAGGAGAAGAATTTGATCCAGGATATATAGAAAAACCTACCGCTGCACAACCAATTCTTACAGCATCTTCAACTGTCGAAGTCATGGTCTGAGTAGGATCACCTGAATACAATGAATCTGAATTATTTAACTTAAGAATTAATGGAATCTTGTCAGCGTATTCTTTAGCTCCGTGCTCTAAGAAACCAAGAGGTGCAGCATAAGCATTGCACCCAGCCTCAATGCCAAATTTAAAATGATATTCAGGGTCGTATCCATCGGGGTTAGGCGCAAAGGATTTCGCCGGGCCATGTTCAAAACCTTGATCTACTGGCAATATCACTAACTTACCGGTTCCAGACAAATAGCCTGACATCAATAATCTTTCAATGTTTCCTAAAGTACCTTCATTCTCATGTTGGTACCAAGAAAGTATTTCATTAACTCTGTCTGTTGCATTCATCTGTCACCTCTTACTAGATGCATTATTCAGAAATATAGTTTAACTTTAATATATAAGACAAATTGTGCCCAAGACAAGAGATGAGAAATATAAACCTAGAGAGTTATCTTAAATCTGAATTAAAAGATAACAATGAAGAGAACGATGAGCTTGTAAGTTTGATCAAATCAATCGCTGATGCAACAAAACTTATTGCAATGGACACTAGAGTAACCGGATTGAAACAAATCAGAGGCTCTTTAGATAAAACTAATGTGCAAGGAGAGCAGGTACAAATATTAGACGAAATTTCAAATGATAAACTAGTCAATATTTTATCCAAAAATTCATCATGTGCTGGGTATGCAAGTGAAGAGTTAAAAGATCCTCTAATATTTAATTCTAGCGCCAGATTTATGGTGGTAGCAGATCCTTTAGATGGATCCAGCAATATTAGCGTCAACATGCCTATAGGTACAATTTTTGGGATTATCAGAAACACAGATTACGGAAAATCTAGTTTCATAAAATCTGGAAGATATTATATAAGTGCAGGCTATTCACTCTATGGTCCTTCAGATATATTCATAATATGCGCGAACAATAAAGTTGCAGAATTTACGCTTGACCCTGAAAAAGATGATTATTTTCTATCAAGGTCAGAAATTAAAGTTCCAAGTAAAGGGTCAATATACTCTATAAATGAAGGAAACTTTACTCTTTGGGATAATAAAATTAAAAAATGGGTACTTAATACAAAAAATCCAAGTGGTACCTCTGCAAAAAATAAGAAATTAAGGTACGTCGGCTCTCTAGTTGCCGATGCTCATAGGACTTTAATTAATGGAGGAATATTTGTTTACCCTCCAGATAAAAATAATCAAAATGGAAAACTCAGATTAATGTATGAGGCAAATCCATTTGCGCTTATTTTTACATCTGCTGGAGGAAGTGCAGTTGATCTTGAAAAAGAGATATTGGACATAGAGCCAGAGAATTTTCATCAAAGGACTCCTTTAATAATAGGTTCAAAATCTGATGTTAATAATTTTCTAGAACATATGACTACAGGAAAGAAAAGAGTGAAAGAAAACACTGAAATAACGCCAATTTTTAAGTGGACATCAAATTCAATAATAAATCTGAGAAAATCATTAAATATTTCTAGATCTAACTTTGGTAAAAAAGTTGGCGTTTCGAGAGCAACTGTCTTAAGGTGGGAGAAGGATATAGTGCTACCTAATTATGTAAATAAAAAAGCTCTAGATAATGCATTATTGTCACAAAAGAATGATTTAATTGATAACCCAATGGAAAGTTAGCCCCCTAATTGAAACATTTCAATTTTATCTTTAACTTTACCTTTTTCTAGAGACCTATCCAAAGAATACTGATCATCCCGAATTAACCAATTTTCTGAGATCAAATTTAAAATATCTTCGTCTGTAGCTCTACTTCTTAGATGCCTCTTTAAATCTAACCCTTTGTTTGAAAAAAGGCAGGTCACAAATTTTCCGTCAGCAGTAAGCCTAGATCTTGTGCAAGACATGCAAAAAGGATTGGATACTGATGATATAAATCCTAATTCACCATCTCCATCATCAAATTTGTACCTATCTGCAACTTCAGATGAGTAGTTCTTACTGATTGGGTGAATTGGATATTTTTTCGAGATCATGTCTATTATTTTTTTTGAATCTACAACAGATTTTCTATTCCAAGAATTTAATGTTCCAACATCCATATACTCTATGAATCTTAAAATATGTCCTTCTCTTTTACAGTAATCAACTAAATCAATTATTCCCTCATCATTAATACCTTTTTTAATTACGGAATTAATTTTTATCTTTTCAAATCCAACTTTTTTAGCAGTACTTATTCCCATTAAAACCTCATCCACATTAAACTTTTTGCCACTCATTTTTTGAAAAATATCGTTATCTAAAGAATCTAAACTGATGGTCAATCTTTTCAATCCTGAAACAAATAATATGTTTGCAAATTTATTAAGGAGATATCCGTTAGTTGTCATTGCCAAATCAATGTTCTTACTTAAACTTGAAATTGACGAAATCAATGATTCAATGTTTTTTCTTACTAGGGGTTCCCCTCCTGTCAGCCTTACCTTGTTAACACCTAATTTAATAAATATTTTGGTCAACCTAACTATTTCTTCAAAAGACAATACTTGATCTTTCTTTAGGAACTCATAAGCTTCTCCGTAAAGTTCTTCAGGCATACAATAGCGACATCTAAAATTACACCTATCGGTTACAGAGATCCTTAAATCAGTCAATCTTCTATTTAATTTATCTTTCATCTAAAATCTTTTTGATTAATTTTTTACTTGCTAATCCTCTATGGCTAATTTTATCCTTAATCTCAGGTTCCAAACTACCCATTGAGACATTGTAACCCAATGGCTTAAAAATTGGATCATACCCAAAACCTTTGGATCCATAAATATCATCCATGATTATCCCTTCAGAGTATTCTATAAATTCATATACAATATCCGTTTCAATATATGCAACCTTTATGCAGCATACAAATCTTGCTTTTCTATTCTCGGGAGCAACATCTTTCATTTTTTTTAATATAAGGTTATTTCGGTCTGCACTATCCAATCCTTCACCCCCATAGCGCGCAGATAATACACCCGGCTCACCATTTAAGGCTTTTATTTCTATTCCGGAATCCTCAGCGAGAAGAAGATTTTTTTGGGAACTATCGTAATACTTATTCTTTTGTAAAGTTTCTAGATAATATTCCAACTTGATCTGTGCATTCTCAGAAAATGTACTGCCAGTTTCTTCAGGTTCTAGAGTAATTCCATAATCAAAAATACTAGACAATTTAACGGGACAGTCTGTAAAAATTCTTTTAAATTCTTCTACTTTTCCTCTATTTTGAGTTGCTAAAATTATATTCATAGATTAATTATTCTAAATACTACTTGAATAAAGGTCACAATTTCGTTGATTTCAATCAAGGTTGATGCTATATTTTCTCTAGCAAACTTAAACTAAAGTCTGCTTTAAAGATCAGAGCCAAGGTTGAAGTGAGTAACTCACATAAATTAATGATAACAAAGTTATTTAAATATTTTTCACTCTCTTCATTGTTATTACTATTTATAGCAAGTTGCAGTCCTCACCATGAACAAAGCACTTTTGCAAATGCAGGCCCAGTAGCTCAGGCACAATCAGAACTATTTTATTTAATGTTTTGGATAGCGGGAGTTATTTTTGTACTTGTCCAAGGTGCACTAATTTTTGCTGTCTTAAATTTTAGGAGAAAAGAAAACCCTATTCCTGGTAGTGATTTTAAATTGCCTGATATACCTCCTAAACAGGTTCATGGAAATACAAAGTTGGAAATACTTTGGACAATAATTCCTGCTTTAATTCTTATTGTAATTATGGTTCCTACAGTTCAAACAATCTATTCAACTTATGAGCCTCCTGAAAACTCAGACCCATTAGAAATTGTCGCAATGGGTCACCAGTGGTGGTGGGAGTTTAGATATCCCGATGAAGGAATAGTTACAGCAAATGAATTAAGAGTGCCTACTAATAGGCCAGTTAAGGTAATACTTCAAAGTCAAGATGTTATTCATAGTTTCTGGATTCCTCAAGTTGCTGGCAAAAAAGATACTGTGCCTGGAAATACTAATCAAATGTGGTTTCAGGTAGATGAGCCAGGAAATTATTCTGGTCAATGTGCTGAATTCTGTGGAGTAGCCCATGCAAGAATGAGATTTAGAGTAATAGCTGAAGATGAGGCAGATTTTAATGTGTGGCTAAATGCGATGAAAACACCTCCTAAATCAACAGCATCAGAAGGATATGGCTTATTTCTAGCCCATTGTAGTATGTGTCACTCTATAGATAGTTATATGGATGGATCTTACGAAAAAGAAATAACTGTACAAGATGAAAGATGGGCAGATTGGTATGATAACCAAGAAGAATCAGTAAGAGTATCTGCTCCCAATCTTACACATCTAGGAATAAGAACTATGCTTGCAGCAGGCCAAAAAGATATGACTAGAGAAAATTTAATTGCTTGGATAAAAAATCCATCGGATATAAAACAAGGAACAAGAATGCAATCTGTTGCAAGTGTTTATAAGGGTGGAGCTGCTAATTTGAAAGATCATGAAGTTGAAGCTATTACTGATTATCTTCTCTCTCAAATTCCAGACGGATGGGGATCTGTTGCAACTGCTAATGAAAGTTTAGAAGAAGTTGAGTTAATGGTTTGGAATACACCTGAAGAACAAGGAGAATATTTATTTAGCAATCAAGGTTGTGCTGGCTGTCATTCGCTTAATCAAGATGAGGTGATCGTAGGGCCAAGTATGTATGGCTTAATCGACAGGTCAGCATCAAGAGTAGAAGGCTTATCTGCAGAAGAGTATATATATCAATCTATAGTATACCCGAATGAATACATCGTTGATGGATACGCAGCTAACGTAATGCCCCAAATATTTATAAACCTAAGTGAAGAAGAGCTAGATGCACTTGTTTCATACCTAATAACGATCAAGTAAATGATAGAATAAACAAATAGGAGAATAATAAATGACAACAATTTCATATCCAACATTTATACCAAGGCCGAATGAATATGTATCAGGCATATGGGGATGGATAACTACTGTTGACCATAAAAGAATAGGGACTTTATATGGGGTCACAGCATTCCTGTGGTTTTTAGTAGGTGGAATTGAAGCTTTATTAATTAGGCTACAATTAGCTCAGCCAGAAGGGACTCTTCTTTCTCCTGAAGTTTATAATCAAATATTTACCATGCATGGCACAACAATGATTTTTCTTGTAATCATGCCTTTAAGTGCTGCATTCTTTAACTGGCTTGTGCCATTACAGATAGGTGCGAGAGATGTTGCATTCCCAAGGTTAAATGCGTTCAGTTTCTGGGCCTTTCTTTTTGGAGGAATACTTTTAAATTTATCTTGGTTGACTGGAGATGCACCTAACGCGGGATGGTTTGCTTATGCACCTAATACTGAGGTGCCCTACAACCCTAGAAATGGTGTTACATATTGGATACTAGGACTGCAACTCTTAGGTATAGCTTCTTTGGCTGCAGGTTTTAATTTTCTTACAACCATAATCAATATGAGAGCGCCGGGCATGTCTTTCATGAAAATGCCAGTCTTCATATGGATGACTGCAGTGGTAAACGTCTTAATAGTATTAGCCTTTCCAGTTATTACCGTAGCTTTAATTCAATTACAATTTGATAGGCTATATGGAACACATTTTTTTAACCCTGCAATGGGTGGTGATCCAGTAATGTGGCAACATATGTTTTGGTTATTTGGTCACCCTGAAGTATACATTTTGATACTCCCTGCAATGGGTATAGTGTCAGAAGTTCTCCCTACTTTCTCAAGAAAACCTATTTTTGGATATTCTTTCATAGTGTTTTCAGGGATTGCAATTGGCTTCCTAGGTTGGTTCGTGTGGAGTCATCATATGTTTACAGTTGGACTAGGTCCTGCTGCTAACTCTGCTTTTGCAGTATCCACAATGCTAATAGCAGTGCCCACGGGGGTCAAAATATTCAATTGGATAGGAACATTGTGGGGCGGATCGATCAAAATAACTACATCATTGTTATTTGCTGTCGCATTCATTGGAATGTTTGTAATCGGAGGATTAAGTGGTGTAACGCATGCTTCGCCTCCTTCTGATGCTCAACAGCAAGATACTTACTATGTAGTTGCACACTTTCATTATGTCTTATTTGGAGGGGCTCTTCTTGGATTATGGTCAGGAATATATTATTGGTGGCCAAAATTTACTGGAAGGTTTTTAAATGAAAAAGTAGGTTATTGGCATTTTGGAGTAACATTTTTTGCTTTTAACCTAACATTTTTTCCTATGCACTGGCTAGGCTTAGATGGTATGCCTAGAAGAGTAGCCACATATCCAGAGGGGATGGGATGGGATATATCCAACCTAGTTGCAACAATTGGAAGTTTATTGTTAGGTGTTGCGGTTATAATTTTTATTTATAACGTCATTTATTCAAACTTAAGAATGCCTAAGACAGCCAGCAACGATCCTTGGGATGGAAGAACACTAGAATGGTCAATACCTTCTCCACCTCCACATTACAATTTTGATTCAATTCCTGAAGTTAAATACAGAGATGATTTCTGGTATAAGAAGTATCCAGAATTAGCTTATGATACTCATGGGGGAGGCTCAGATTCAGAAATTCAAGAAAATCATGAAGTTGATCACTCAGATATCCATATGCCTGATCCATCTTATTATCCTTTTTTCGTAGGCCTAGGATTAGCAATAATGGTGGGCGGATTTATTCCATTCGCTGGCCATTGGGTCGTATGTGCTATAGGTTTAATAATTTTTACCTGGTCTTTCTTAGGCTGGAGTTATGAACCAGTAAATGGATAAGGGGTTGTATGTCTAATATTGCTGCTACAGAAGATCACTACACAAGTACAGGAGTTGATAATAGAAAATTAATGATGTGGATCTTTTTAGGTTCAGATTGTCTATTTTTTGGCTCTTTTATTTCAACTTATTTGGTTTATAGGAATAGGAGTTTAGCTGGACCTTATCCAAACGAAATACTTGATATTCCAATTACTACTGTAAGTACATTCGTATTGCTTATGAGTTCATTAGCTATGGTTATGGGTTTAAGTTATGTGCAGCAAGGCAGGCAAGTTCTTGGTAGGTATTGGACCCTAGCAACCGCACTATTGGGTATGGCGTTCTTAGGTTTTCAGGTTTATGAATTTTCTCATTTTGCTCACATTGGCTTAACGCCTCGAACTAATATATTTGGAACTACTTTCTTTACAATGACAGGATTCCATGGAGCCCACGTAACATTTGGAGTAATTTGGTTATTAATACTTGCCTATTCAAGGCTAGCTAGTTCTTTCAAGCAAAAAATGTTAATTTTTGGTTCTTTTTTAAGTATGATTGTTGCAATGTCAGGGTTAATGATGACAGAAACTTTAGATGTGATTCCTCATATGCCATTTTCTCTTGCAATTTCAGTTACTATGATTGGAATATTAGGACTCATAGCGTCATTATATATGTTAAGATCGCCCGATACTGAACCGGTAAAAATTTCTAAAGAAGAAGAAAATTTAGAATTGGCAGGGTTATATTGGCACTTTGTTGATATAGTCTGGATTGTTATATTTACTGTTGTTTATTTAGTATCTGCAAAAGATGGAGCGCCATTATTATGAAGATAGTAATAGATTTAGGAAAGATGAAAGATTCTTTAGTTAGTATGTATAACAGTTTTTTAGGTCATGGAACAAAGGGTTATTTTAGAGTTCCTGATACCTCACAAGATTTACCTAACCCAGAAAATGACACACCTTGGGCAGGAACAATAAAGTACTCGATAGAAAAATTTAATAAGATAACGAAAAAAGATGGTCATGGAACACCTGTTTTCTATGCTTGGGTTGGCCTTTGGTTGGCAATAATAACTTTAATTGAGTTTGGAATTTTTTATGTTGAAAGTTTGGGTGTCTTAATGATACCTATACTGCTAATTCTTTCATTAATGAAATTTGTAATGGTAGTAGGGTTTTTTATGCACCTAAGGTTTGACAACAAAGTATTTACCTATATGTTTGCCTCAGGATTTATTTTAGCCACAATAATATCTATTGTCCTATTGCTATTACTCGCGATTAAGCCTTAGAAGTAATAAAAAACCCACTTTTTTCTAATATACCTAAAACTCCAGAATCAGAGATATTTTTATATGGCAACTTATAATGATCAAGCCAAACTGCTGATAGATCACTCTGGATTTGGTGCATTCCTGTTTTTGAATTTTTTCTTATAAGCAAGGTCCTAATGATTGATTCAGAAAGACTAAGTTCAGGTGATATAAATTCATAAGGAACTTTTCTAAATTTTGAGCACTTAGTAAGAAGTTGATCTAAACTTTCTTTACCTTTGGTATCTATTCCAGCTGATCTCAGTTTTTCTGAAATAAGAAATTCAGAAGAAAAACCCTGCTTCTCTAATTTTTTAAAATCAATACTATAAACTTTTTCCTTCTTATTGCTACTTTTTGGCATATCAACCTCTCAATAATAATACTTCTAACTCGTCTCCTGATTTAACTACTTTACAATCCTCAGGGCAAATTGCAAGTCCATCTGCAAATACTAAAGAACTAAGTATATTTGAATTTTGATTATTGTAAATCTCAGCAATATATTCATTTTTTTTCTCAATTATCTTGACCCTCACATACATTCTTCTTCCATCGTAATTAGTAACATCTTCAGATATTCTAGCCTTAATTTTTTTTCTCATAATTTCATTAATACCCATCATTTTTAAGATAATTGGCCTAACAAATAATTCAAAACATACATATGCACTTACAGGATTTCCTGGCAACCCTATTTGAAAAACATTGCTACCTTCTAAATTTAAACTCCCAAAAGCTAGAGGCTTCCCTGGCTTCATATTTATGCCCCAGAAATTAATTTCTCCTTTTTCTTTCAATACATCCTTTATTAAATCAAAATCACCCTTAGATACTCCTCCAATGGAAATAATAAGGTCACTCTCTTTACAAGACAAAATCGCTGCTTCTATATCTTCTTTTCTGTCGCCTGCAATATCTAATAGTTTCACATCTCCACCTGCTTCTTTAACAGCAGAAGATATAATAAATGAATTCGAATCATATATTTGTCCGGGTTTTCTATTATCTCCAGGCATAACGACTTCATTTCCTGTAGATATAACCGATACTATAGGTTTTTTAAATACACATAATTTATTTATACCAAATGAAGCAATAACTCCTAAAGCAGGAGGATTGAGCAGAGTGCCTGCCTTTAAGACCAAAGAACCTTTTTTGTAATCCAAACCTGACTTTCTAATATTATCCCCTAAATTTACAACTTCATTTATAGTAACTTTTTTGGGATAGTCGAGTCCTCTCATCGGCCCACTATTAGTATTTTCAAAAGGTACTACACAGTCAGATCCTTTAGGTATTTCTCCGCCGGTCATTATTCTAATTGCTTGCCCTTTACCCAAAGAAAATTCTGACCGATTCTCTGCGCCTACTCTTCCTATTACTTCCAGTTCAGTTATTTTTTCTGCAGAAATATCTTTATATCTAACAGCAAAACCATCCATCGCAGAATTATCTTTTTCAGGTAAATCAAAAGGGGCTAATATATCTTTGCTTAATACAAAATTTTGGGCATCAATTAAAGATACTTCAATAGAATCTAGTTTAGAAAAATTTGAAAAAATTATATCTTGGGCTTTTTTCACTTCTAAAAGTTTAGTAGATATTTCTTTAGGATTCATACTAAGATCTTATTTGAAAATCGATTTTATTTTTTAGAGAATTTAATATGCTATTTTCACACTGATCAATCTCATTCCCTGACAATGTTTTTTCATATGATCCATAAGTTATCCTCACAGTTACAGATTTAGTATCCAAGCCTATAGATTCGTCCTTATAAATATCTATTACTTTGGATTCTAAAACCAAAGGATTCTCATTAAATGCTTCAATTATTAAATTAACTGTTACGTTATTACCTATATCAAAACTAATGTCTCTATTAGACACCGGGTACTTACTTATAGGCGTGAATTTTATTTCACCTTTTGGTATAAAATTTGAAAAAAGTTTCTCCGCATCTATTTCAATTAAAATTAATTTTTGATTTTTGATTTCGAAATTATTTAAAACTGATTTAGATATTTCTCCAAAAACACCTACTTCATTTTTATCTACCATAATTTTAAAACTTTTATCTTGATTAAAAATCGGATCTTTTAGAGGAGAAATTTCATAATCTATTCTTAATGTTTTAAATATGCTTCCAATAAGCCCAATAGCATCATATATATCTACCTCTCGACCAGATTCCCAAAGATTCTTCCCAAATCTTCCTATAATCCCACAGGTCAGTAATTTTTTTTGAACTGGCAATTCGCCATTCTTAGATCTAATAAAAGAAGTGCCTAATTCAAATAACATAATGTCTTCTGAAGAATTTCTAATGTTTAAATTCAATGATTTGATTATGCCTGACTTTAAAGTAGGCTTCATATACTCTACTTCTCGAGACATTGGGTTTAAAATTTTTATCATCTCTGAGTCTTTCATAGAAGGACATACAGATTTAATATTTTGGTAGGAATCTGCAGAATAATTAATTACTTCATTAAAACCTGCAGAAACTAATATATCTTTTAGGTCTTCATAAAAATCCAATAGCGGATTTTCTTTAAACTCCGGTATGACGCCAGACAAAGGTTTGGCAGGTATTGATTCATAGCCCTCTATCCTTGCTATCTCTTCAATTAAATCCTCAGGAATGTTTAAATCTGGCCTCCAATAGGGTGCAGTAACAGCCCAACTTACATCATCACTCCTGTCTTTTTTATAAGTAAACCCAAGGCGACTGAATATACCGTCAATATCTAAATCAGAATTTACACCTAAAACCGAGTTAATTCTGCTTTCAGATATTACCAAGTTAGTATTATCTTTCCATGGTCCTCCTGCGTCTTCTATTTCTGATGAAACTTTACCACCACATATTTCGAGAATCATATCAATCGCCCTATAAAAAGCTACTTCACATAGTTCGGGTTTTAAATTTTTTTCAAATCTTAGGGTAGCCTGACTCTTTAAATCTAATTTAGATGCAGTATTTCTATTGTTCCCACCTTCAAAACAAGCAGATTCTAATACAATCGAATTTGTTGATTCAGATATACCAGATTCCATTCCTCCCTTTATACCCGCAACAGCCATTGGAGAGTCAGAATCTGCAATAACCAACATTGTTGTGTCTAACTCTCTCTTGGTACCCTCAAGAGTTACTAGAGTTTCATTTTTTTTAGCCCTTCTAACCTGAATTTTGTCATTTTTTACTTTTTTATAATCAAATGCGTGTAATGGTTGGCCAACCTCAAACATTACATAATTTGTTATATCAACAATATTATTTATAGGATTCTCCCCAATAGAAACTAGAGCATTCTTTAACCATTCAGGAGACTCCTCAATCTTTAGGTCACTTATAACGATACCCATATATCTTGAACACAGATCAGAATCAATTATTTTAACACTCAAATTATCATTTAATTTGTTACTTTTTTTGATTTCATTTGTATCAATATTTTCTTTTAATGGATTTCCGGTAATTGCAGCAATCTCTCTTGCAATTCCATACATCCCAAGGCAATCAGGTCGGTTTGGGGTAAGTTCTAAATCTATTATTACATCATTGTAAATCTCTTTTAAATCTTGACCCACCATTAGATCGTTATTCAAATCCATTATCCCATCATGATCATCACCAAGACCTAACTCTAATGCAGAGCAAATCATCCCATTCGAAACTTCGCCTCTAATTTTGGTTTTTTTTAATTCTTCCATTTGATTGGTCTTAGGACTGTAAAGCCTAGAACCTACTGGCGCAAAAGCAATTTTTTGTTTTTCATATAAATTATTTGCCCCACATACCACCTTAACCTGATTTCCTCTGTCATTTACCAATACCAAATTTAACCTATCTGCATTAGGATGTTTGGATACCTCTAAGACTTCTCCTACCACCACACCTTCCCAATTTCCTTGTCTATTAACAGACACAACTTCAGTTCCAGCCAAAGTAAGTTTATGCGCAAGATCATCAATATTGTCTAAATCTATATCAATATATTTTTTTAACCAATTTATAGGTACCTTCATAATTCCTTCTTCAAAACTGATTTAAAAACCTGAGATCGTTTGAGTAAAATAAACGTATATCGTCTATATCATGTTTTATCATGGCTATTCTCTCAGGCCCCATTCCAAAGGCAAAACCAGAGATTTCAGTATCCACATAACCAGCTTTTTCAAAAACTTTTGGATGAACCATCCCTGCTCCGAGAATTTCTAACCACTTGCCCTCCCAAAATATCGACATATCTACTCCGGGCTCTACAAAAGGAAAATAATCACATCTAAATCTAATTTTTGTATCACTACCAAACATTTTTTTTGAAAATTCGAAAAGAGTTCCTTTCAAATCAGCAAAAGTAAGATTCTTGTCTACAGCCAAGCCTTCGACCTGATAAAAATGCCATTCATGGGTAGAGTCTGTAGCTTCATATCTATAACATTTACCTGGAACAATAACTCTTATTGGAGGTTCTTGGCTCTCCATTATTCTTGCTTGCACAGGTGAAGTATGAGTCCTTAAGAGCATTCTTTCTCCATTATTATTGATCTTTTCATCAATCCACATTGTGTCCCACATATCTCTTGCGGGGTGATCTTCAGGTATATTTAACATATCAAAATTGTATTTATCCCATTCTATCTCTGGACCTTCGGCTATTTGGAATCCAAGGGAAGAAAAAGCTTTTTTAATCTCTCTCAAGGTTTGGGTTACAGGATGAAGTTTTCCAATTTTTTCTTCTCTCCCTGGCAAAAAATAGTCTAAACTAGAATTTTGGTCATTTTTTTCTACTTCTAAGCCCTCTAAATGGGTATCATATATCGCTTCAAGGTCCAATCTTAATTTATTCCCCAGCATTCCTACCTCTTTTTTCATATCTGGATCTAAATTTTTAATATCTTTTAAAATTAAGGATAATTCTGACTTTCTTCCTAAATATTTTACCTTCCAATTATCCAATTCAGATTTAGAATTGCACGATTTTAAACTTAAATTAGCTTGTTTTTGTAATTTTTTTAACTTTTCTAGCAATTAATTGTTTTACCTTCCTATAATTCCTTATTTGGGTTAATTTATCTAAAAATTAGGAACTGTATATAAATTTAAGTTGAATTTTATCTATTATAGTTGAACAATCAAGTTTATTTAA
>CESD01039282.1_pt1 | contig 14768 bp, 15 predicted proteins | sample 531191 | NCBI WGS metagenome assembly CESD01 (sample SAMEA2622021, study PRJEB7988) | marine metagenome | biome: marine biome (ENVO:00000447); feature: deep chlorophyll maximum layer (ENVO:xxxxxxxx); material: "saline water (ENVO:00002010), including plankton (ENVO:xxxxxxxx)" | depth 188 m
AACTAATCCTCTAATTTCTCACCAGTAATTTCTTCATAAACTTCATCAGCTATTATACCTAATCCAGGTTTACCAAAATTTCCATCCGTGAAAAATCTTCTACCAATTTCTTTGTAATAATCTAAAATTGCTTTATGGGTAAATAAAGCAATAAACGCAAATTTAAAATAACCAGGATTTCCTCCTACTCTTTCAAGCCTCCATTCAGTAGTAGTCATTGTAGACATACCTCTAAAATATATAGCTACAATCTGAAATTCAAACTGATTTAATTCATTTAGCCCAACATTTAATCTATTCTCAAAATCAGGATTTAATTTATCAATAAACCATCTTCGCATAGCATTTCTTTCAGATATAACTTGAACGGAAAAATCATTATCTGCATCTTTGTGAGCTATATCTAGAGTTCTCTTTTGAATAAACATCTGCCATATAAGAACAGATGCAACAACAAAAGTTGCTGTTCCTGTTATTAATTGTGCTATTACTACTAAATCCATAGAAAAATTTTATCAGAAAACCACTTTTAAGGATAAGGTCATAGGTTCGAGTCTTAAAGGGGATACCAACAAATTCTTTTTCAAATAAATGATTTTTAATACAATGATTATTAATGTAATAAAAATTGTATTAGGAGAAAATTATGGAAGGATTAGGTGTAATTGGTTTTGTTATTGGGTTGGTTGCATTTATCAGAGTAGAAAAACTAATTAGAGTATTAAAATCACAAGGAACAATTAGTACAAAAAATAAAGATTAATCTGCATAATTTATATATTCTCTATATAAATAAAATTTTTTTCAGTCGTAAAAAAATGGAGAAAAAATGAAAATAGTAAATATAGAATCCTTCCCAATTAGAGTGTCAAATAGTTCTGACAAAGGTAGAAAAATAGATACAAAAAATATCAATACTGCCATGCTTGCTAATAATGAACTTTCTGAAAAACTTGATTCTTATAAAGAAAACGAAAATAAGTCAGATACAAAAAGACATCTGGAAGTGAAATCTATGGACAGCTATGAGACTATCATTAAAGATATGGGGGAATATTACATAGATGATGGTTCAAATACTTCTATTTATTCTAAATCACACGAAACTACAGTAGTAAAATTAGAAACTGATACTGGAATTATTGGATGGGGAGAAGCACAATCTCCAGTTAGTCCTAATACTTCAGCAACAATAATTAAAGATATAGTTACTCCATTAACAATTGGCAAAAGCATATTTGACGTTGAAACAATTTGGCATAAAAATTATTCTGCAAAAAGAGAAAGAGGTCATTACACAGGATTTTATATTGATGCAATTTGTGGAGTAGATATAGCAATTTGGGATGCCATAGGTAAAGCACTAAACATGCCTACAGCACAAGCAATGGGTGGAATACATAGGAATAAAGTATCCCTTTATAACGGAATTGGGGGGACTGCACCTGAAGAGGTAGCAGACCAAGCTGAATGGTCAGTAGGGAAAGGATATAAATATCTGAAAATGCATCTAAAAGAAGATATAGATAATACCATTGAAATAGTATCTAAGGTTAGAGAAAGAGTTGGTGAATCTATCGGGTTGATGTTAGATGTTCATATGGGATTTGATACATTCAATGCAATTAAGCTTGGAAAAGAATTAGAAAAATTAAACCTTTTATGGTTAGAATCTCCTTCAGATCCAATAGATATCCCAGGTTTATGTGAAATTTCTAGATCTTTAGACTTACCTATTGCTAATGGTGAATGGACAAGAACAAAATATGAAATGAGAGAAATATTTGAAAAAAGAGCTTATGATATTTCAATGCCAGATATAGCTAGGACAGGTCTAACAGGAGGAAAACAAATAGCAACTATTGCTGAGTTATATAATATTCCTGTTTCACCTCATGTCGGTGGTGGAGGAATAGTTTCTATAGCTGCCACACTACAATATTCAATGACTATACCAAATTTTCTAATAATGGAACATTCAGAACAAGGCCATGCTGTAAAATCAATCATATTAAGTGAATCTTTTGATGCTAAAAAAGGTCAATATTCTCTTCCAAACAAGCCAGGACTTGGTATAGATATTGATGAAGACAAATTAGAAAAATACAAAATAGAGCCATCTTTATAGAAAAAGGAGATTAATATGCGAGGAGTTGCATTCAGGGGTAAAAGCATTGCAGAGGTAATAGATTATCCAGATTTATCACCAGCCCCAGATCAAGTATTAATAAAACTCAGATCATCTGGTTTATGTGGATCTGATTTTATGAGATACAGAGATGACAATCCAAATGCGCACAATGGTGAACTAAGAAGACCGGGGCATGAACCTTGTGGTGAAATAGTTGAATTGGGAACTGAAGTTAAGAATCTAAATGTAGGAGATAGAATAATTCAGCATCATTATGAAGGGTGTAGAAAATGTAATTATTGTCTTACTGGATGGCAACAACTATGCGAAGTTGTTGAAAAAAAAGAATATTATGGTGGTAGTATGCATGGTGGACATGGTGACTATATGGTTGCTCATGAATCTACATGTGTTCCATTACCGGATGATTTATCTTACGAGATAGGTGCATATCTTGCATGTGGGGCAAGTACAGCGTTTCAAGCACTAAAAAAATTAGAAATATCAGGATTGGAAACTTTAGCAATTTTTGGACAAGGTCCAGTAGGATTAGCTGCAACAATGTTTGCAAAAGAAATTGGAGCAAGAATTATAGCAGTAGATATTTCAGATGAAAGATTGAAAATGGCAAAAGACTCAGGAGCCTGGAAATTAGTAAATCCAAAAAATGGTGAAGTAGTTAAACAAATAAAAGAACTAACTAATGGGTTTGGAGCAGATGCAACCTTGGAGGCAGCTGGTTTATCAGAAACTAGATTGACAGCAGTAGAGTCTACAAAAATTTTTGGTAAATCTTGCTTTGTTGGGGAAGGAGGAGAAGTTACATTTGAACCAACTCCACACATAATTCATAGACACTTAAATTTACTTGGATCTTGGACTTTTTCAACGTTTGGATTAGATGAAGCTGCACGTTTTACATCAGAAAGAAAAATACCCTTAGACTCAGTTATCACTTCTAGATCAAGTATTGAAGAAGCTCCTAAAGCATATAAAGAATTCTCTAAAGGAGCTCCTGGTAAGTTTGTTATCAACTGGGATTGATTATAAGTTTATTTTTTTATTTTATGTTTAATCAAAAACCAGCATCGAAAGATGCCTAGAAGAACTTGATACTATTGGTTCAAGCTGTTTCATCAAACCAGAATATTTTTCTCCCATTTCTAAAATTCCAGGGATTTCATCAAGGTTTTTCATTGCATTAGATACAACTACATCTCCTGCTGGAAAACTCCCTATCATTGAATTCACAGCACCCTCCACTAAATCATTTTGAATCAGTGTCTTAGCCAGTTCAGCTCTTTTACCAAATTTAGCGGTAAACCAAAATTGCATCATAAATTTTGCATCTCCTCTACTTAATGGAGACTTAGGTTGTTTTATTCTTTCAGAAATAACATTAGTAAAATTATGACTTAACTCATTCATTTCCATTATTTTTTCAGAATATTCACTACTTCTAGAAAAATAATCTTGAATTTCAGACAATCTCTCAAATTGAAGCATATGTGTCACTGGTCCATTTATGTTTAAATAGCCCCTAGTTACAGCACCATTCCCTTGAACTCCTAAAAGTTTTCTAAATTCTAGAAGTTTTTTTTCTAATTCCATTTGTTTACCTTGAATAGGTTTTCTGAATACTCTTAATGTGTATGGCATTTTCTAATACCCCTTTCTTTTTTTATTAATCTTTTATTAGTACAGGAAAATATCTTTCATGAGATTCTGTAAAATCTTGAAGTTTTTGAACTAAAGATTTATTTTTTTCTAATTTCTCTCTAGTTTGATCAAAGCTCTGAACTTCATTTAGAGATTTTATAGGTTTTACCATACTGATATATTGCATATCACCAGAGATAGGTTTAATGATATTTGGTTTTACCCCTTCCATTCTTTCTCTCATATCTCTTAATAAATCAATTAGATCAGCGATGTGTCCTCTTTTTGCTTTCCATCTATGCCACTGAAGATGAGAGGCTTCGCTTACATTTATTCCTTCTACAGGTTCTAAAATTTCAATTCTTGAATTCCAATAAGCTAAACAATTCTCATTAATTTCAGAGATTTTTGACTGAACTTCTGAGAGTTTATTTTTTCTAAGATCTTCATAATAATCGTTCATTTCTTCCACACTATTAAATCTTCTGTAATGAGCAGATAAATTATTCAAACTATCACCAGGTGAGTGGAGAATAGCACTACCTTCTAAACCTTTCCAACCCATTATTACTCTCAGTTCTTTTGTTCCTTTTAAGACTTCACTGAATTTTGTTATTTTGCATTTTCTCCAACTAAAAAAAGCTATTTTCATTATGTTCCCTTTCTATAAATCAATAAAATATAGATTTTAGTATATTGATGTAAACCATCGGTTTAAATCTTTTAATAAAAAGTAACCTACGTTTCAAATAAAAAAATTAAAAATAACAATAATGTCTTATAAAATTAACTTAATTATCCATCTCGCTAAATAAAATTCCTAAATGTTATTTTTTACTTTCTAGATTAAGCAGAAAACTTTTTGTTTCTAATCCTCCACCATATCCACCTAAACTACCATCATTAGCAACAACTCTATGACAAGGAATAATTATTGAGATTGGGTTTTTATTGTTAGCGTTACCTACCGCTCTGTAAGAAAAAGGGTTATTTATTAATCTTGCGATATCTACATAACTTATAGTCTCACCAAATTTTATTTTTCTTAAGGTTTTCCAAACATTTATTTGAAAATCAGTCCCATACATAAAAGTTATTGGGATATTAAATTCAGTTCTTTCTCCAGAAAAATAATCTGACAATTGAGAAATAGTTTTGTTCAAGATTTCATTTTTCTTATTATAAATTTTATGATTTGAAAATTTCGAATTAATAAAATTTTCCATATTTTTAGATCGAAGAAATTTTAGTAGCAGTAAATGATTATCGTCAGCAATAAGCTGTAATTCTCCAACAGGTGATTGATATTTTGTTTGACAAAGTAACACTTAGTAAGTTGCTCTGCCACCACTTATATCAAAAACTGCTCCAGTAGAATAAGAACATTCTTCGCTTGATAACCAAGTAACTAGAGAAGCAACTTCATCCAAATCAACAAATCTATTTCTTGGTATTTTAGACAGCATATAATCTATATGTTCTTCAGTCATTTGATCAAAAATTCTAGTTTTTGCAGCTGAAGGAGTAACACAGTTTACAGAAATACTATATTGAGATAATTCTTTACCTAAAGATTTTGTGAGTGCAATAACAGCAGCTTTAGCTGAACTGTATGCAGGTGCATTAGGATTTCCTTCTTTACCAGCAATAGAAGCAATATTTACTATTCTTCCATAGTTATTTTCAATCATATGAGGAACAATACTTTTGGAACAATAAAATACTCCATTCAAGTCCACTTCAATTACTTTTCTCCAATCATCAATTGGATAATCCCAAGTGGTTTCATTGGGGCCAGTAATTCCAGCATTATTAACAAAAATATCTACTTTACCTAGCTTTCTAATAGCATTATTGACACCTTCTGAAACACTAGAAAAATCAGTAACATCGACAATATCAAAAAATGAACTGTGTTTATCAAGTTTAGTTTGCAAGCTATCAATTAACTTTTTATCAATATCCCAGATCATTACCTTTGCTCCTGAATCAATAAATCTTTGAGAAATTTCTAATCCAAATCCTTGGGCCCCTCCAGTAACTATGGCATTTCTTCCTGATAGATCAATTTTATTCATCAGTACATTCCTTTATTTGAGTTGCTATATCTCTTGTTGTGTCAACAAAAAAATCAATTTCTTTTTCTGTCATCAAAACATTAAGAGCTCCAGCATTTTTCAATTGAAGTAAGAGTTCATTATTTCTGAGATAACTAAATAAAATTTTTGTCATCTGGGAATTATTTTCAATAAAGGTTCTATAATCAATTATTTTATTTTCATTGAAATTTATCCCAAATAAAGATCCAAAACCTGTTATTTGGACAGGTAAATTAATTTCATCAAAAACAGATCTTAGTCTTTGTCTCAATTTTTCTCCTAAACTATTCATATAGTCAAAATCTGGTTGATTTAAGTTACTCATTACTGCGATTCCAGCTTCCATTGTCATAGGGTTACCATTGAATGTTCCAGCATGAGCAATGTCATAATTATTACTTGTGGGATCAAAAAGCTCCATTATCTCATCTTTACCTCCAAAAGCTCCCACAGGAAGTCCTCCTCCAATAATTTTTCCTAGTGTAGTCATATCTGGAGTAATCTCAAAAGATTCTTGAGCGCCTCCTTTAGCAACTCTAAAACTTTGAATCTCATCATAAATCAAAACAATACCTAATTCTTCAGTAATATTTCGAATAAACTTAAGAAAATCGATATCTAATGGTAAATAACCAAAATTTGAAACAATAGGTTCCATAATTATGCATGATAAATCATTCTTGAATTTTGTTATGAGAGTTTCACATTTTTCCTTATCGTTATAAGGTAATACAATTACATCTTCTAAAACACTTGGAGGTTGATAGCTATATTCTGGAACACCAGGATGAGTTTCAGGATTCAAGTCATCTTTTTTGGGATAAACACTAACAGAAACATGTTCATGGGTTCCATGATACCCTCCCTCAAATTTTGCTATTTTAGTTTTTTTTGTGAAAGATCTTGCAGCCATAATTGCCATCATAGTTGCTTCTGTGCCAGAGTTAGTGAATCTAACCTTTTCCATTGAAGGAATTCTATCAACTAATATGTCAGCAAGTTTTGTTTGACCATCAGTTGGAACACTATAGACAGTACCATCATTTATTTGATTAGCTAAAGCAGTCATTATTTTTGGGTTAGCATGACCCAAAATTAAAGTTGTTGCATTCAGCATAAAATCTAGATACTTATTTTCATCGATATCATAAATATACATACCCTCAGCTTTATCTACAAAAAAAGGATATGGATCCATCCACTGGGTTGTCCTTGTATTTCCACCAGGCATAACCTTTGTTGCTGTTTTATGTTTAGTAAAAGATTTTTTTGTATTTGATAAGTAATTTTTATTTTGTTCTTCTAAAAGATTATTAAGTTTTTCTTGCATTGGAATATTATGTTTCATTTTCAGATAATTATATAGAATTTGGAAATTTAAGTATTTTTATTTGGATTCCAAACTGGGCCAAACATATTAATAAATAAAATCAATCCAACTGCTGACATACCTAAAGCAATGATAGAAAATAAAAATTTTATATCTAATTCTAATGAAATACAAATTAGACCCAAAATTGTAACAATCGATAATCTTGTTATCGCTCCCATTATAGGAATAAACATCTTACCAGTTCCTTGACTTGCAAAATATAATGTTTTACCAAATGCAAATATAGGATAAAAAGGAGCAACTATAGCCAAATAAAGAGCACCAATGACATATGCTTCTGGATCAGCAGTATACAAATCAAGCCATAAGCTAGGAAATATTGAAAAAATAACTCCTGCAACTGCTGCCAGAGTTGCAATAAATGTTGCTCCATACCATGCAGATTTTCTAGCTCTTTGGAATTGATTTGCTCCAAAATTAGTTCCCACACAGGAAGTTAATACCCCGCCAACACCAAATGCTAAAGGAATTAGAGTTTGCTCAAGTCTAGCACAAACACCATATCCAGCTATTGCTTCTGTACCAAACCTAGAAATAAAAGTTGTAGTAAAAATCATTGTTAGTGCAATGCTAGTACTATTTATTGCACCTAACCCACCTACATTTAAAATGTCAATAAAAATTTCTTTTCTAGGTTTAAAAATCTTAAATCTTATAGGATATCTACCTAATAATATAGTTATAAACATGAATATCCCTGCTAGTCCTTGAGGAATTACAAATGCTAAAGCTAAACCATTTACTCCCATAGATGGAAATATTATCCATCCCATTGATAATGCTCCGCTTAGAAAAAGCTGTAATAATCCCATAGAAACATTAATTACAGCAAGTAATTGATAATCTCCAAATGATCTATAGATAGACATCATTAAGAAAAATAAAAACATACTAGGAGATAACCCAAAAAAGATTATAGAATAATTTACAGCTTTATCAATAACTTCTTCTTCTGGCCCCATCAGAACGAATAAATTTCTTGAAAAAAAAACAAAAGCTATAAAAAAAGTTACAGCTACTGTTAAATAAATTAAGAAAGAATGCCAAATAACCAAATTTGCTCTATCAAGATCATTTTTACCAATTGATCTGCTTAAAGAGGATACAACTCCACCTCCTATAGCTCCAGCACCAATCATTCCAGATAGGGATACTAATGGATATGTAATGGCAACACTTGCTAATGACACTATTCCCAACTTACCTGCAAAAAAAGGTTCTGCGAATCCAACTAATAACATAAAGAATACTGAAACCATATTTGGAGCGGCTAACTTGAAAAGCATAGAATGAATTGGTCCATTCAGAATCAGTTGAATTCTATCAGATTTTTGTAAGCTCAAATTGCTCTCCAAATTTTATAAACAAAGTACTAGTAGCTAAACACATAGATATGTATTATATGATAAAAAAAATATTTATTGGAGGTAAAAAATGCCATATGGAGGCAATGATTGGTTAGACATTACAAAAGAAGATATTATTGAACCATCACTTCCAATTTGTGATCCTCATCATCACTATTGGGACTTGAGAGTTGAAAGAACTCCTTATGGGAGATATTTACTACATGAACTTTTAGATGATATAAGTGGGCATAATATTACTTCTACAGTTTTTATTGAAGCAAGAGCTATGTATAACGCTGATATAGAGAAAGATTTCAAACCTGTAGGAGAAGTAGAATTTGTGGAAGGAATTTCTGCTGCTAGTGCAAGTGGGATATATGGAAAAAGTAGAGCTTCTGCTTCGATCATAGGTCATGCTAACTTAAATTTAGGAGATAGAGTTGAGCCTGTATTGCAATCATTACTTGAGGCTAGTCCAAGGAGATTTAAGGGAATTAGACATATTGTTGCCTGGGATACTGACAAAGAAGTAGATACTGTCCCTGTCTATAATCAGGAAGAGCAAATGTCAACAAAAAGTTTTATTGAAGGAGCAAAAGTATTAAGCAAAATGGGCTTAAGTTTTGATTCATGGATGTATTTTCATCAACTGCCACAATTACTTAATTTAGCAAAAAAAGTTCCAGAGCTACCAATTATGGTTGATCATATAGGTGGGATGCTATTAGTTGGAAAATATAGAGATAAAAAAGAAGAAGTTTTAGAAACTTGGAAAAAAAACATTTCTGATTTATCAGAATGTCCAAATGTCCAGATAAAACTTGGTGGACTAGGAATGCCCATCACAGGACATGATTGGCATCTGAGAAAAACTCCTGTTGGTTCTGACGAGCTTGCAGAACAAATGAAATTCTTTTTAGACTATTGCATAGAAAAATTTGGTACAAATAGAGGAATGTTTGAAAGCAACTTTCCTGTTGATAAAGTTTCATTCAGTTACGATGTTTTGTATAACGCTTTCAAAAAGTATTCAAAAAACTTCTCTAAATCTGAAAGATCATCTATGTTTCATGATAATGCAATTAAATTTTATAAAGTTGAAGAAGCATAGGAGGAAAAAAATGTCATATAATAAAATTCTAGAAAAAGTTAATTCTAACGAGTCTGCAGTAGGATTAAATTTAGCAATAAATTCTCCACACTTAGTTGAGTTATTTGGTTCTTTAGGATTTGATTGGGTATTTATTGATTGTGAGCACGGATCTATGACAGATTCTGAAGCAGAGAATATGATTCGAGCAGCAGAATTATATGGAATGGCTCCAGTAGTAAGAGTTCCAGGAAATGAACCTCATATTATATTAAAAATGCTAGATGCTGGGGCTAAAGGTATAGTTGTTCCTCATATTGATAATGTTGAAGATGCAATTAAAGCCAGAGATGCAGCCAAATATCCTCCATTAGGGAAAAGAGGATCAAATTATGGTACTGGTAGAAATAATAACTATGGAGAATTAATAAAAGATACACAAGAATATTATGAATTTGCAAATAACAACACAATCTTATTTGCGCTAATAGAAAGTAAGGAATCTGTAGAAAACATTGATGATATACTTGAAGTTGAGGGAATAGATGCCACGTGGCTTGGTCCCTCAGATATGGCCCTTTCAATGGGTCTTCCTGGCAAAGATCATGTCAAAGAGCATTTAGATTTAGTTGTTGAAAAAACAATACAAAAAAATAAAATTGCAGCTGCAACACATTCTGGGCCAGATCAGTTTGATGAATATGAAAATTTTCATAGATTAGGTGCAAGGGTTTTGTCAATAACATCTTTATCTTTGCTCAAAGATTCCGCACTTAATTGGCAGAAAAAAATAAGACAAATTAGATAGAATGTCTAAAATTAAAGAGATTATCACTGTTAGTGATTTAGTTAAAAAATATGATGATTTTACTGCAGTAAATGGCATCAATTTCAAAGTATCAGAAGGAGAAATCTTTGGACTACTTGGTCCAAATGGAGCAGGAAAAACTACAACTGTAGAAATATTAGAAGGGTTACGTAAACCCTCATCTGGATCCGCTGAAATAGATGGTATAAATATTGAAAAGAATACAAAAGCAGTAAAAAAAATTATTGGAGTTCAACTTCAAGAATGTTCTTTTTTTGATAAATTAACTTTATTTGAAATTATAGAAATGTTTTCTGTTTTTTATTCATCTAAACCAGATATTGAGAATATTTTAGAAAAAGTAGGATTACTCGAAAAGAGAAAATCATACTATAAAACTTTATCCGGTGGTCAAAAACAAAGATTATCAATTGCTGTAGCACTAGTTAATGATCCAAAAGTTTTATTTCTTGACGAACCTACAACAGGATTAGACCCTCAAGCTAGAAGAAATATGTGGGACTTAATTGAAAATATTAGAAATAGTGGGAAAACGATAATAATTACTACTCATTACATGGAAGAAGCTGAAAAATTATGTGACAGAGTTGCAATAATTGATACTGGTCAGATAGTAACTATTGATACTCCAAAAGCTTTAATTAAAAAGCTTTTAGACTCAGGTTTTGAAGTTGAAGAAAAATTACAAAATGCAACATTAGAAGATGTTTTCATAAACTTGACTGGAAAAAGTTTGAGAGAAAACTAATGAAAATTTATTTAATTATTGCAAAATCTACTATAAAAATGTATTTCAGAAGAACTCAATCTTTATTTTGGACGCTTTTTTTTCCGGTTGTTATGATGCTAGGTATTGGATTTTTTGGTTTTGGGCAGTTCACACCTCCAAAATTAGGGATTATAAATTACTCAAATAATTATGAATCTGATCTTTTTTTAGAAGAATTGAATAAAAAAGAATATATTGAGATAAAAACAATATCTGAAAAAGAAACAGAAAAGTCAATTCTTGAAGGAAAAATAGATTCCGTAATGACAATCTCAAAAGATTTTAGTTTAGAATCTCCTAATCTTGAAATATCATTCGAAAATTCAAAAGAAAAAATCGCTCAAGAATTTTATGATTTAAGTGAAATGATAATATCTGATTTATTGAATAATAATCAAACTGAAAAAAGTATTGTTCTAAAAGAGAAGATATTTGAAAACCAATATCAGGGATACAAGGGATTTTTAGTACCTGGAATTGTTGCGTTATCAATTATGCAAAGTGGTATTTTGGGAGTAGTGTTTACTTTGATTAGTTATAAAACTCAAGGAGTACTTAAAAGGTTGCAAGCGACTCCTATAGATCCTTCTCATTTTCTTATAGGTCAAATGATCAGTAGATTATTAATTATTGTTATTCAAACATTTATTTTATTCTTGATTGGGACTCTAATACTTAATATTGATATAGCATTAGGAAGTGTCTATGCTTGGATCAATATAATTATATTTTCTGTACTTGGCTCCATTTTGTTTTTATTTATTGGATTAGCGGTATCTGGAGCTTCTCCAAATGAAGACTATGCTGCTCCTATTGCTAACCTAATAACTTTTCCTATGATGTTTTTGTCTGGTGTTTTTTTTGATACTGATGTATTTCCAAGTTGGTTGAGTGTTATTACAGATAATCTACCTCTTTCTCCACTTGTTAATTCACTAAGAGAATCAGCCCTTTACGGAACTCATACTTTCGAACTTTTACCAGAATTAGCTATAATGCTTGTTTGGATAGTATTGGCCTTCATTATAGGAATAAAGACTTTTAAGTGGGAATAAATTTCTAATTTTTTTTCATATCTTCATCTGAAATATGAGGCTTAATCAAATCTACTATTTTGTCTAAAGTTTGAGACGGGTTATCTGTAGAAGTATCTACCACTACTTTGGGTCCAATACTACTTTTATCAATAAAATGTGCATAATCATTCATAACATCTTCAATATCTTGTTTTTGAAGAGGGCTGTTTGAATGCTCTGGTCTGTTTCTTAGCTTTTCCATTCTCTCTTCTATAATGGATTTATCTGCAATAATGTGAACAATAATTATAGGATCTGAAGTGATTTGTTTTATTCTATTTTCAATTCTGTCAAAAACTATATTTTCTCTATCAAAAGATTCACCGTCCAATCCATAACCGAAATATTTTCTGGCTAAAACAGCTTCTTCAATATGAAACCCTACGGTTAAATCATCTCTTTGGAAATAATGATGTAAATGATAATACATATGATATCTGTGATACATTTCCATTAGCTTAGGAGATAAATTTAATATTTGTTGTTGTTCTTCAAGAGTAGTGTCATCTGGATGGCCTGAGGTATGAGGTATCTTCATATGATCATGCATTAAGCCATCATAAAATGGCGTTCCTGTGTATTCTAACTTCCAATCCTTTAGCTTATTCGCTATAGTTGTAGTTCCTACATACTCTATTCCTGCTAATATAATTTTCATGATGCTTCCTAACTTTAATTAACTAAACTATTTCTTCTAACTTACTTTCGTCCAATTCAAAACCTAGTCCCGGTTTATTGTTCAAATGAATATGACCATCTTCTATCAAATAAGGTTCCTTTAGAAGATTATTATGTTCTGGAATGAAAGCGTGTGAATGTTCGAGTTTATAAAAATTTGGAACTGAACTCATAACATGTGCAGCTGCTATCAGTTCTAATGGACCTCCTGGTATAACGTGAGGAGCAACAGGAATATAGTATGCCTCGGCCATTGTGGCTATCTTCTTAATTTCAGAAATACCTCCTGTCCATATAGTATCTGGCATTATAAAATCAGCTAAATTATTCTCTAAAATAGGGATGAAATCAGCTCTTGTATACAGTCTTTCTCCTACACAAATAGGTGCGTTTGTATTTTGTTTCACTTGTTTTAAAGCGTTAATTCCTTCAGGCGGAACAGGTTCTTCAAACCACGCGATATTAAATCTCTCATAAAGATTATTTGAAATTCGTACTGCATTTGGTACGTTGTAATGTCCATGAGCATCAATTAAGATTTCTATTTCTGGACCTAAAGTATCTCTAACTGCAGCAACAATATCATATCCTAGCTGTTCACCTTCTTCTGAAATAAATCCATCCTGATACATAGTATGGTATTGTGTCATCTCAAGGAATGGATCAAGCTTACAAGCAGTATGGCCATTTTCTAATACATTTGTTTTTGCAGCATTTGCATATTCTTCAGGTGTATAGCATCCATTGAACCATGCATTACAATAAAGCCTTACCGGATCTCTGTACCTTCCTCCTAGCAAATCATAAACTGGAAGCCCGGATATTTTACCTTTTATATCCCATAAAGCTATATCGAAACCCGCAGTTAGTGAGGTTGTAAAACCTCTAGACCCCATATATGAAAACATTCTAAATAACTTATTCCATAATCTATCAATATCCATTGGGTTTTCACCTATGAGTTGAGGGGAAACTTCTCTTATAGCCGTAGCCATAAAATTTTCAGATACATTAACAGAAGAACCTACTTCACCCCATCCATGAATTCCTTCGTCGGTTTCCATCTTAAGAAAAACCCATTTTTTATTGGTCGGACTTTTAGAAGTTTGAGCATACTCAGCAGCATAGATTTTGATGTCTGTAATTTTCATTTATCTCCCTCAATTGATAATTTAGTTTTGTCAGAGTATATAAAGGAGATTTAAAATGTCAATATAAGTACTAATTTTTTTCTAACCAAGCACTATATTCTTTTTCAGTTTTATCAGACCAAGCATTTCTTGGATAAAATTCACTTAATTCACCTCCCTCAGAAAGTTTTTTTCTTGCAAAAACTTCCCACTCTGCATGACCTGTAGCAATATCTGCTAGTTTTTCTGCAAGTGTTATAGGAACTACCACTGCACCATCATCATCAGCAATAATAATATCTCCCGGATTAACAAGAACTCCTCCACATGAAATAGGAATATTTACAGCATTTGGGAAAATAGAAACTTGAGTATGATAATTTGGAGTTACGCCTTTAAGCCACATTCCTAAATCTAAATCTTTAGCATGAGTATAATCTCTTATTGCACCATCAACTATTATCCCTTCACCTCCTTTTCCTTGAAAATAAGTTAGCATCATTTCTCCAAAGACCCCACTTCTTAAGTCTCCTCTAGCATCAACAACAACAATATCTCCTTTTTC
>CESD01008477.1_pt1 | contig 14561 bp, 11 predicted proteins | sample 531191 | NCBI WGS metagenome assembly CESD01 (sample SAMEA2622021, study PRJEB7988) | marine metagenome | biome: marine biome (ENVO:00000447); feature: deep chlorophyll maximum layer (ENVO:xxxxxxxx); material: "saline water (ENVO:00002010), including plankton (ENVO:xxxxxxxx)" | depth 188 m
ATTACATACAAAATACTATATAACGATGCAGTAGCTATGACTGGAGGCCAAGAAATCGGAGGTAATTGGGATGTTGAAGGAATAGTTAAACAAGTTTTAGCAGAAGGCGTTAAAAAAGTTTCGATCCTGTCAGAAGAACCAAAAAAATATAAGCATCTTAGGTCCAAAGAAGTTAAAAGCTTACATAAAGACTCTATTGTTTCTGAGCAAGAGAAATTAAGCGAACATGAAGGTGTAAGTGTATTAATTTTTGATCAGACTTGTGCAGCTGAAAAAAGAAGAAGAAGAAAAAGGGGGCTGATGAATGATCCTGCTAAAAAAGTTCTCATCAATGATGAGGTATGTGAAGGTTGTGGAGATTGCTCCATACAATCTAGTTGTGTCTCTATTGAACCATTAGAAACACCCCTCGGAAGAAAAAGAAAGATTAATCAATCGAGTTGTAATAAAGATTACACTTGCATGAAGGGTTTCTGCCCTTCCTTCATAACAGTAGATGCTCAGTTAAAATCTAAATCTGCTTTTCAAGATATTGGCGATTTACCAGATCCAGTTATTAAGTCAACAGATAGAGTTTCCAATATAATGCTTACCGGTATCGGAGGAACTGGAGTATTAACCATATCGGCTATTCTTGCCTATGCGGCTCATTATGAAGACAAAGATGCATCTATATTAGATATGACAGGACTTGCACAGAAAGGAGGCGCAGTTTGGTCTCATATTAAAATCTATGAGAAGGGTATCAAGCCATTTAGTCAAAAAATTTCACCAGGGTCAGCAAATGTTCTTTTAGCTTGTGATGCTGTAGTTGGCACTAAACCAGAAATACAAGAAGTAGTTTCAACTGAAAAAACCTTTGCCGTCATAAATAGCAATACAATGCCGGTCGCTGATTTTGTTACTAATAGAGAATTAAATTTTAGGAGTAATGAGGTTCTTGATCTCATAGAGAAAACCACTAAAGAAATTGTTTCTTCTCTACCTGCAATAAGAATTTCAGAAGTTTTATCTGGTGATGCCATAGGCACAAATATCCTTATGCTGGGTTCAGCTTTTCAGAATGGTTTAATACCACTGAGAGAAGAAAATATAATTAAAGCAATCACCCTTAATGGTGTTGGTATTGAAAGAAATATATACAACTTCAATCTTGGTAGGCTATATAGTATTAACCCGGAGCATGAGATATTTACATTTTTAACCAAAGACAAATTAAAGGAATTAAATTCTGTAGAGTTATATGAAGACAGACTTAAACGTATTGAAAAGTATGACAAAAGAATTGTTACTGATTTCGAGAAGAGTAAATTATTAATTGACGATATTCTGTCTAGTGAAGTAGATACAGAAAGATTAAGTAAAGATGCGTTAAAAGAACTATATCGAGTATTTGCAATAAAAGATGAGTATGAAGTTGCTCGAATGCATTTAGAGACCACCTCAAGTATATTGGATAAACAATTTTCAAGTTGGAAAAATTTAAATTTTTATCTATCACCACCAATGCTTTCTTTCATTAAGGACGAAAGAACGGGAAGACCAAAAAAAATAAGAGTTCCAGGATTTATTGCCATTCCGATATTTAAAATTTTAAAATCGCTCACTTTTTTAAGAAGTATTGGTTTAGATCCGCTACGATTTACACCTGACAGGATTAGAGACCTTGAGCATAAAAAAATATTTAAACAGAAACTTCTTGAAATAAAAAGTATAAGTAGTGGTCAAAAAGCAAATAAACTCAGGGAATTAATAGATATATCAAGCACTGTAAAAGGTTACGGTCCAGTAAGGGATGAGGCATTTAGAAAATTTAAAAAAAGAATACAAGGGGTCGAAGTTAAGAAAGTACGATTTTTCAGAAATTTATTTAAATTTTCTAATAGAACATCTATTGTTGCTTCAAAAATTAAACAAAAAGATAGGGATATAAATAGATGAAAGAAGTTACAAAAAATTACTTTGTATCGCCGCAGATAATCCCTAGTGATATTGAGCTGCTAAAAGAGCAAGGTTTTGAGGTTATAGTTTGTAACAGGCCAGATAAAGAAGAGCCGAATCAACCAGACTTCGAATCTATTAATAAAGAATGCTCAAGATTAGGGTTAAAATTTTACAACCACCCAATCAGTCCTGGAGATTTAAATTTAGAACGAGTACTAGAAACAAAAGGGATGCTAGAAGAGGAAAAAAAGACACTAGCTTACTGTCGCACAGGCACTAGATGTATCACTCTTTGGGCCTGTGCAGAAGCTCCCAATAAAGAAGTAAAAGAAATTTTAAAAATATCTGAAATAGCTGGATACGATTTAAGTCATATTGAAGAAATTCTGTCTAGTCTTAAGACTGTTTCTTAAATAAAAGAATAAACCAGACTATTGGTATCACTATTAGACAACCTGCAGTTATATTTATTGCGAGCTCTAATGGAAAATCAACTATAGCACCTAAAAAATCAGATAAAGTGTTGCCAAACAAAGCACCATAGATCGCTCCATGTATTCCAGAACCTTTAAAATATTTATCAATATCTATGCCTAATAAAGTCGAGAAAGCTAATACCCCATTATCTATGAGGCCATAAATTATCCCATCATTTACCCAATCTAACATTTTAAAAAATTTTCTTTTTCATTTGATTAAGGTGTATATATAAGGTTATAAACCAAACCAGCTCAAAAGCAGTGAAACCCCATAAGAAAGCTGAATTTAATTCACCAAATATTAAAGACACGACTCTGCCTAGCAGAATACCGAGTATTATAAATATTAGTATTTTCATGAATAACTCTTCATGTTTGCTTTGAAAGAGTGCTGCAAAAGCAAATAGACCGATTAATAAATTTATGCCGCCATATACAGAACGTATTTCAGATGAACCTAAATTAGAGGTAATAGTTAATCCAACTTCACTTACAAACGATACTGGATCAAGCAATGCCCAACCACCTAATCCACCATAGATTACTGCTGTTATTAAAAGAAATATTCTAATTATCACTATTGATTATTTTTATTTAACAAATCTATGTTACCACCTGTTGCCATTACATTGTCAGTAAAAGTTTTTTCAGTTGTAAAACTTTTTAAGTAATTGGGCCCACCAGCTTTCGGACCAGTACCACTAAGTCCTTGTCCACCAAATGGTTGAACTCCAACTACAGCACCAACTATATCTCTGTTTAAATAGAAATTACCAACTTTGGCTTTTTCAAATATTTTATTTGCTTTCTCAGTAATTCTTGAATGTACACCCATAGTTAAGCCAAAGCCAGTTGAATTCACTTCTTCCAATACCTTATCTATCTCTTCACTTTTATAGCTTATAAAGTGTAGTATCGGACCAAATTTTTCTCCGTCAATTTCTTTAATATTGTCAATCTTAAAAGCTATTGGCTTAACAAAAAAACCATTTTTTAGACAATCTTTATCACATTCAATAAACTCCTTATCAGCTTTAAGCTTGGATATATGATTATTAAGTTTATTCAATGAAGATTCATTTATTATTGGTCCAATATCAGTTGTTGGGTCATTAGGATCACCCAATTCTAGTTCTTGCAAAGCCTCATCTAGATAATCCCAATACTCTTCTGCTATTTCTTCTTGTACATAGACAACTCTCAATGCACTACATCTTTGTCCAGCACTTAGAAAAGCTGATCTGACAATATCATCAATTACTTGTTCTTTAAGAGAAGAAGAGTCCACAAACATTACATTTTGACCACCGGTTTCAGCAATTAATGTTTTTATTGGGCCATCTGAAGTAGCAAGATTAACATTAATTTTTTTTGCAGCTTCTGATGAACCAGTAAAGGCTAATCCATTTAAAAATTGATTTTTTGTAAGTTCATTTCCTATTTCTTTTCCGCCAATTATTAGTTGTAATGCAGATCCGGGAACGCCAGCATCATGGAATATTTTTATTATTTCATAAGCAATAATTGATGTATCTTCTGCTGGTTTGGCAGTAACATTATTGCCAGTCACTAATGCCGCAGAAATTTGCCCTATAAAGATTGCCATTGGAAAGTTCCAGGGGCTTATACATAAGAAATTTCCTTTTGGTGCATGTAATAAATAATTCTTCTCTCCTGTTGGCCCCTCCAATTCCTTTTTGGTAAATATTTCTTCTGCTTGTTGGCAGTAATAGTTAATAAAATCTATAGATTCTCTAACTTCAGCATCACAATCTTTTAAAGTTTTGCCAGCTTCATTTGCCAAAAGATAAAAAAACTTATCTCTATTACTCTGAATCTCTATAGCAACTTTATTTAAAATTTTTATTTTTTTACTAAGATTTAATTCGAGCCAAGAACTGTCAGAGCTATATAGATCTAAACTTTTTAATTTGTTTGTAGATATATATGAGACTTTCCCTAATTCCCTTTTATTATCAAAAGGTGTCTTTTTTATCTCATATCCTTCAGCTATATCGAGTCCATCAATAATCGAACAAGCTTTGAATCCATAATCATGAAAATCTTTCATACTATTTTCTAATTCTTTTATATCCTCTAAATCACCAAAATCAAAACCTTTTGAATTGTCTCTATTTGAAAATATATCCATTGGTCGCGGGACAATTTTCAGAAAATTTCTTTTTTCTAAATTTTTTGAAGCAGTTTCTATCGGATTTTTAACTACATCACTGACAGGAATTTCTTTGGAAAGGTATTTGTTTACAAATGAACTATTAGCTCCATTTTCAAGCAGTCTTCTAACTAGGTATGGTAAGAGCTCTTTTTTTGAACCGACAGGGGCATAAACTCGTGTCAGCGGAAATTCTTTATATACTTTCTTAGCATTTCTATAAGTTAGGTCCCCCATTCCAAATATTCTTTGAAATTCGAATTGATCTTCTCTGCCTTTATAAAGATCCATGATCCCTGCAATAGTATGAGCATTATGAGTAGCAAAATAAGGCCTAATATTTTTGGTTTTTGAAATAATTTTTGCAGAAGCTAAGTAATTAATATCTGTAAATGATTTAGATGTGAATACAGGCAGATCTGGAGCACCTTTAGTTTGATGTATTTTAATTTCTTGATCCCAATAAGCACCTTTAACTAGTCGCATCATCATTCCATTTCTTTTGGATCCAAGCTCTTCAACAAAATCAACTATTATTGGAGCTCTCTTTCCATATGCTTGAATTGCCAAACCAAGACCACCCCAATCTTGTATTTTTTTTCTTGAAGCTAATTCTTTTATTAAATGGAGACTAAGTTCTAGTCTATCCTGTTCTTCAGCATCAATTGTTAGAGCAATATCATGCTGAGCGGATTGCAAACAAAGTTCATATACTCTTTCTAAGAGCTCTGACATTACTCTATCTTTTTTTGTTGCTTCATATCGCTGATGGATTGCAGATAATTTAATTGATATTTCATGAAAAGACGAAGATAGTAGAGCATTCTTTTCACCTACTTTTCTAATCGCATCTTCATAAGAGTCAAAAAAGAAATCAACATCTGATTGTGTTCTTGCAGCTTCACCTAACATATCAAAAGAGCAAGGTACTTTTGGTGAATCAAATTTTTCTAAAGCATCCTCTATATCAATACCTGAAACAAATTCTTCACTAAGAATTTCCATACCTTTTTTAATAGCTTCTCTTAAGACAGGATCACCTATTCTTGAAGTTAAGCCCTGAAACCAGCTTATTGGATTTACACTAATTGATTTATCAAGTTCGACTACTTGCTCTGCCAAAAAAAGACCAAAGGTTGTCGCATTCACAAAGAGGGAAGGAGATTTATTGAAATGATCTAGCCATTTCTTGCCACCAATTTTTTCTTCAATTATTTCATCACATGTTTGATTGTCTGGTATTCTTAAAAGTGATTCTGCAAGACACATTAATGCAACACCCTCTTGATTACTTAATCCATACTCAAGAAAAAAACTATCTAGTCTTGTTTTATTTCTATCTCTTCGGCAATTTTCTACTATTAGAGAAGCATTTTGACTTATATCTGGATTATTGATCCAATCATTTTTACTAATCAGCTCACTAACAAGTTCATGCTCTTCTGCGTACTTTAATTTTTTTAAATCTTTGAAATAATCCTCAGTAGCCATTTTTCTACTATTCAGATTTTGCTTGAGCGAAAGACTGTTTAATAAGTTTTTTTAGCCAAATATGACCAGGGTCACTATCATTTGATTCATGCCACGCCAAAAAGAATTGAGATGGAGCTACTTCAAAGGGCAGTGTTTTAAATGCTAAGTCATGTTTATTGGCAAATGATTTAGTACAAGTCAGAACCATATCAGTGTTATTTAGTATCTCAGGAGACACTAAATAATGTTGAGCTCTCAGAACTACTTTTCTATCTAACTGTAATTTTGCTAATGCATTGTCGACTAATGCCGCACCCTGACTTCTTGCCGACATTTTTATATGATCTAAATCTAAATATTGCTCTATGCTTATATTCTTTTCTTTAGCTAATTCATGACCTTTTCTAAATCCGCATACGAATATATCTTCAAAAATAAGCTCTTTCTTTATTTCTGAATCTGATGGAGGGAAAGGATCAACTGCAAAACTTACTTCATTTGCCGCCATTGCGTGTTTTAGGTCTTCACGACTGGTGTAGTAACTTGATAATTTAACATTAGGAGCAGCCTCATGAACCTTCTGCATCAAAATTGGCAGAACTCTACCTTCGCTAATATCATTCAGTGATAACCTAAATTTTCTGCTTGAGACAGCAGGATCAAATGAGTCTGGCTTTTCTAAGCTGCGTTGTAAAATTGATAGAGCATCTCGAACATGAATAATAATGTTTTCTGTTTTTGCTGTAGGTCTAACTCCTTGTCCAACTCTGATAAATAGCTGATCATCAAAATATTCTCTTAACTTTGCCAATGCACTACTAACAGCAGGCTGTGTAATGCCAACAAGCTCTCCAGCCTTTGTTAGACTGCCCTCTGAATATATGGCATTAAAGATAACTAAGAGATTCAGATCTAGATTATTTAATTTCATAAATAGCTTATAATTATTATACGTAGAGTTATATTATAAGTAACATTTATAGTGTTTTAGAAATTTTTTTTATATATAAAAATTATGAAATTTGAGACAACAGAAAAAATTGAGCATTATCTTCCAAAAGTTAAAGATTTTATCAAAGATGTGGTAATGCCTATCGAGATGGAAATTCTAGCAAAAGAAATTCCAGAAAAAGACAGATGGCAGCCTTACCCCGAATTAGAAGAATTAAAAAAAGAGGCAAAAAAACGAGGTTTATGGAATCTCTTTCTGCCCGATAGTGAATATGGTGCAGGTTTAAGTAATTTTGAATATGCACACTTAGCTGAAGAAATGGGAAGGACTCATTTCGCTTCTGAAGCAATGAATTGTAGTGCACCAGACACAGGGAATATGGAAGTTTTGGTCCGATATGGTTCTAAAGAACAACAAGAAGAATGGCTTAAGCCACTTTTAGAAGGCGATATAAGGTCTGCTTTTGCAATGACAGAGCCTCAGGTAGCATCTTCCGATGCAACAAATATGGAAGCAACAGCAGAAATAGTTAATGGTGAGTGGGTCATTAATGGACAAAAATGGTGGACTTCAGGTGCTGGCGATCCTAGATGCAAAATTATGATTTTCATGTGTGTAACTAATCCGGAAAATGAACGACATCAAAGACACTCTATGATTCTAGTGCCGATGGATACTCCTGGAGTAGAAGTTCAGAGAATGATGCATGTATTTGGTTACGATGACGCTCCTCATGGACATGCACATATTAAATTTAACAATGTTAAAGTGCCTCATGAAAATGTAATTCTTGGAGAGGGAAGAGGTTTTGAGATTGCTCAAGGAAGATTAGGTCCTGGAAGAATACATCATTGCATGAGATCGATAGGTGCTGCAGAAGTTGCCTTTGAAATGATGTGTAAAAGATCATTAGATAGAAAAGCATTTGGGAAAGAATTAGCAAGATTAGGTGGAAATTTTGATGTGATTGCAGATTCGAGAATGGAAATAAATCAAGCAAGACTTTTAACACTATATGCGGCATGGAAAATGGATAAATATGGCAATAAGATCTCCGCAAGTGAGATAGCCCAAATAAAAGTTGCAGCTCCAATAATGGCTTGTAATGTAATTGATAGAGCAATACAGATGCATGGGGGTGGTGGAGTAAGCCAAGATTTTCCTTTGGCAAGCATGTATGCACATATGCGATGTTTAAGGCTTGCTGATGGTCCTGATGAAGTACACCGCAGAAGTATAGCTAGACTTGAATTAGCAAAATTATTTGAAGATTCATAATGAAGGTAGAAAATAAGATTCTTCCTAATGAAGAGCAGATAAAGGGTTTTACAGATGAGCCAGAAAAAGGCCCTATTAAAATGCTCAACCTTGTAAAATTAAAAAATCACGCTGAATACGCTGACGGTAGAGAAACAAATCTTTCAGGTCTCGAAGCTTATATACTTTATGGTGAAGAGACAAAAAAACATTTAGAGAAAGTTGGAGCCGAAATAATCTTTAGCGGCCCAGTTTCAAGGCTAATGATAGGTGAAGCTGATGATATGTGGGACCTTGTTGCTATTGCTGAATATCCAAATAGAAAAGCTATGTTGGAAATGATAATGGATCCTGATTACCAGGAAAGTGCAAAGCATAGAGAAGCAGGTCTTGAAGGACAACTTAATATCGAAATTCTGTAGATAAATGAAATTTATTAAATATCTATTTGTTGTTTTAATATTACTTGGAACATTATCTTATGGCCTTTTTCAGATATCGGGAGTTCAAGACTTCCTTGCTAAAAAATCAATTGAACAACAATTTAAACAACGAAACTTATTTTCTGAAGAAGATGCTCTTTCGGCTTTAGTCTGTGGTTCAAGATCACCATTTCCAGACCCAGATCGAGCAGAAACATGTATTTTAGTTAAGGCAGGACAAAATCTTTTTGTGGTTGATATTGGTGATGGCAGTATGTCGAATCTACAAAAGTGGCAAGTTGATCTAGGTAAAGTAGATGCAGTGCTTTTAACTCATTTACATTCAGACCATATAGCAGACTTACCTGGACTTAATTTTGCTTCTTGGCTCGGGGGTAGATCAGAAAAATTAAAGGTTTTTGGACCTGAAGGTGTAGAAGTTTTAGTAGAAGGCTTCGAAAAAGCATATTCAGAAGATACCAAGTTCAGAGTTACCCATCATGGTGAGGGCGTCCTTCCTTTAGACACTGCTGGATATGAGCCAATAATTGTACAACCAGACAAACCCATAATTTTTGAAAAAGATAATCTAAAAATAACAGCTTTTACTGTTAGTCACGAACCTGTTGAGCCAGCTTTAGGCTTTAGGTTTGATTATAAAGGGAGGTCAATACTTTTTAGTGGCGATACCATGGCTGATGAAAATGTAATTCAAAATGCGAATGGCATCGATGTTTTATTTCATGATGCTATAGCTCTAGAACTTATTCACACTATTAGAGATATTGCCTCTGAATCTGGAAATGACACTCTTACGAAGATTTTGGATGATATACAGACTTATCATGAGAATACGATTAGGGTTGCTGATCTAGCCAATGAGGCAGAAGCAGGATATTTAGTTTATTACCATCTAATCCCTTCTCCAAGATCAAGTCTAGCTGAAACTCTGTGGACCAGGGGGATTGATGAAGTACGAAGTGAAAATTGGATCTTATCAAAAGATGGGACATTAGTTACTCTTCCTGTCGGAACTGATGAAATTATTTTTGATACTATAGAATAATTTAGGAGGCCAGTTTGCTTAGTACCATAGACCACTTAGTTATCACTGTAGATGATCTTTCTTCTGCTATAGAAGATTACACTAAAGTATTGGGTTTTCCTCCTACTTGGAGAGGAGAGCACCCTGAAATGGGAACAGAAAATGCACTTTTTCCATTTCAAAATACTTATCTAGAATTAATGGCAGCTAAAGGAGTTGGCCTATATGCAGATATAGTAAAAACACACCTTGAGAATAAAGGAGAAGGTTTGTTTGGTATGGTTCTTGGAACAAAAGACCTAGAAGCTTATAAAAATATTCTTACTGAAAATGGTATTGAGACTGGGGAGATCACTAAAGGAAAGGGATTTGAGCCTAATCTTAACTTAACTAGAACTTGGAAAAATCTATTTTTAGATCCATTGATAACTAGAGATCTTTTTGTTTTTCCAATAGAACATACTTCAGGGGAATTACCACCTGTTAAAGAAGATATATCTCATGTCAATAGATTAGATGCCGCAGTCATTAATACAAATGATCCTGATGGTTTTATATCTCTATATCGAGATAAGTTTGGCATTAGATTAGCCTTAGATAAGGTTATTGAACAATGGAAAACCAGAATATTATTCTTTCGTATCAATAAAACTACTATAGAAGTTATAAATAAAGAAAACCAAGCACAAAAAGTACAGGATTCTCTATGGGGTCTTTCTTGGGCTGTAGACAATATAAAATCAGCGCATGAAAGGCTAGTAAGTAAAGGTGTAGAAGTGACAAATGTAAAAGATGGTATAAAACCAAAAACTCTAGTCTGCAGTGTTAAATCTCATACTAGAGGAGTTCCTACACTTTTAATCCAACATCTTTAAAAATAATGCTATATTCAAGGTCTAGGTACTAAATATGCGATATCTACATACCATAAATTCTTTATTTGCTCTTTGTTTTCTCTCATTTTCTATTTCTGCAGATGACTATGAATCGAGTATAGATACTGTCACAGAAAACGAGAATAATAGTTTGCTTTATATTGGGCTTGGCTCTGCAGATGACTCCGATATAGTTGGTGAAGAGCCATGGTCAGTAGGTTTTGTATTTCGAGATGAAAATAATTTCTATGGTCTTGATATAGCCGGCGAGGGAGTCAAGATAAACCAAGCGAGAGATTATTATGAAGGAACTTATTATGTTGAATCTACAGAACAGGCAACTTCATTTAACCTTATCGCTGGAATTAAAGTAAGTGGAGACTCTAACTTTCGTACAGATTTAGGTCTTTTAATCGGGATAGTAGAGCAGTCAGAGGAATGTCCTACTTCATATTCTGGATACAATTGTTACTACTCTTCTTATTACCAGAACCGGTCTGATGTTGAGTACACATTCAATTATGGTTTAGCTCTACATGCAACTTATGATCGAGTGACATTTGGAATCAGAGCCACAGGGGAAAGTACCCAAATTATTTTTGGATTTAATTTTTAGTATTCTTATAGGTGACTTTAAAGATTTGATTAGACCTATCATCTGAAATAAGCATAGAACCATCTTTTAAAACTAATGGTGCAGCAGGCGCGCCCCAAGATATCTCTTCTTCAAGCCATCCATCAATAAAAACTTCACTTGATTCAACTAACCCATTATTAGTTTTCATGAAAAGCACTCTATAACCGACTTTTGATGATCTATTCCACGATCCATGTTGTGCTACAAAGATTCCATTTTTATAGTGATCAGGAAACATTGTTCCATCATAGAATTTCATTCCTATTGGCGCAGTATGTGCTTGAAAGTTCCAAACTGGTTTAGAAAATTCAAATCCTTCTGGAAGTTTAAAACCATCATCTTTGACGTCTGAACCATGAATGTAGGGAAAACCAAAATGTTCGCCTTCATACTGTACTCTATTTAATTCACAGGGCGGTATATCATCTCCCATCCAATCCCTTCCATTATCAGTAAAGTACATCTCACCTGAAGTTGGATGCCAATCAAAACCAACACTATTTCTAACACCATCAGCATATATTGATAGATTATTATCCGAGAGCTTCAATATAGTGCCAAACCTCTCATCATCTTCATCGCAAACGTTACAGGGAACACCTTCAGCTATATAAAGATTTCCATCAGGGCCAAAGTCAATCCACTTCCATCCATGCCAACCTTTTCTCATGGGGTTCCACATATCCTTTCTGGGTAAAGCATCAAAAAAGATTTCAGCTACAAGCCCGGTTCCTAGTTCCATTCTTTGTTCAATATTTTTTATAACTAGAATTTTATCTACCTCAGCAATATATAAATTACCTTCATGAAGAGCTACACCACTCGGAGCATTTAAGTCTTCTAAAAGTACTAAAGATTTAGTGCTATTGTCTTTTTTTATGGCATAAACATTACCAGCAGAACGGCTACCTACAAAAATATAGTCATCTCCCTCAACCATTTGGCGGGGATTAATTATTTCAGCATTAAAAACCGATATCTCAAACCCTTCAGGAACATTTAATTTTGAGAGATCAGAAGAAATGAACTGAGACAGAAACATTGCAAATATGAAGATTATTTTTTTATGTAAAAAACGCATTTTGTGCTAGTTTAATCTAATTAAGGGGATAAATATGAAATATGTAAACATTTTTTTATTTCTAGCATTTGCTATGAATTCTGCACAAACGATTCCGGACGATTTGACAGCAGAAAGATTGAAAGAGATGCCGGATGCAGTTGTAGATAGAATTCTTGATAGTTTAAGAGAAGAAGATGCAGATACTACAACAATAGACAGTTTTCTAAGTGATGGCGATTTTAAAACATATGATGGGTTTTTAAAGATACATCAAAAAGTAGGAAAATTAGAGAGATCGGACGATGAATACTATCTGGAAATAAAGGAAGAACAACTAAACTCAGAATTTATATATTTTGCTTACGTTTTAAATGCTCCCCAAGCAGCAGGAGTCAGAGGAGGAGCTATTGGTCAAGGAGCAGTATTAGAATTTAGAAAATTCAAAGATGGAATTGCTCTCTACAAAAAGAATACTTATTTCTCTAATGAAACTGATAACAATATTGCCAAGGCAGACTTAACAAACATTATCGAGGCTTTTTTAGTTGAACTAGATATTGTTGCTGAGCAAGATGGAAGAGTCGTCATAAAAGCTGATGATTTATTTATGGAAGAGATTTTAACTAGTGTGTCTCCTAATCTTCCGCCAGAGTATAGAAATCGTGTTGCACTGAATCTTGGAAAATTAGATGCAGATAAAACCTATGTTAACCAAGTTAGAAATTATCCAAAAAACACAGCTGTAGAAGTAAACTTTAGTTTTGAAAATACAAGGCCTAATCAAAGAAGAGCTGTTTATGCAGTAGCAGACGCAAGATTTACATCGATTTCAGCAAGACATCTTTTTGTAGAGATGCCAGATCAGAACTTTACCCCTAGAGTAGCAGATCAAAGAGTCGGTTATTTCTCTCAAAGAGTTACAGACATGTCTACTTATGATAATTATCCCCAACGAGATTTAATTAATAGGTGGAGGCTTGTCAAAAAAGACCCAAGTGCAGAATTATCTGAACCGGTAAATCCAATTGTCTTTTGGGTAGAAAAGTCTACTCCAGAAGAAATCAAACCTATGGTAGTAAAAGGTATTGAGGCATGGAATATTGCATATGAAAGAGCAGGCTTTAAAAATGCTGTGGTAGCTAAGATTCAGCCTGATGATGCAGAATGGGATGCCGGAGATATTCGTTATAACGTCGTCAGATGGTCTTCGTCACCAGAACCTGGTTTTTCTGGTTATGGTCCAAGTATTGGTAATCCAAGGACTGGTGAGCTGATAGCGGCAGATATTGTACAAGAATTTAATGCCATTAAAAGAGGTTACAACTACAGAAAAATTTGGGGCTGGACTCCAGAAAATGATCCGCTGGAACAATGGATAGTAAGTCTTACGATGCATGAAGTTGGCCATACAATTGGCTTAAGACATAACTTTACTGCCAGCTATCTTTGGGGACCAAAAGAAATACACGATGTAAGCATTACTGGCGATAGCACGATTGCATCCATAATGGATTATGATCCAATCAATATAGCTCCACCAGGAATGAAACAAGGGAAATATTTTCCGACAGTGCCAGGTGAGTATGATAGATGGGCAATTGAATTTGGGTATAGCCCAGAGCTATCTGACCAAGAAAGGGCAGAACTATTAGCTCTTTCGATTCTACCTCCTTATACATATGGAACTGATGGAGACACAATGTCTTCTCCAGGAAGAAACATAGACCCAAGAGCAAAAAGATACGATATGTCCAGTGATGTTGTTACATATACTGCAGATAGATTTATCGTGCTTGATAATAAAATTGCTGAGCTTAATGAAATTTTCTCTGATGAAGGCGAGAGCAAAAATGATTTTGCAGACACTTTCTATAGTTTAGTAAGAGACAAGGGAAGATTTATGGATGCAGTATCAAGGCAAGTAGGAGGCGTTTATGTAACTAAACTAGTAAACGGACAGGACAGCGTTAATGCCTATGAGCCTGTACCTTACGAAAAACAGAAAGCTGCAATGAATTTAATTATTAATAAATTCTTAGCAAATGGGGCATGGACCTTTGACCCAGCTATTCTTAAAAATCTACAAAGAGAAAAAAGAGCAACAGGATATTCCAGCACCGGAAATGAAGATCCTCAATTACATGAGATGGTAACAGGCATGCAGGCCCGAGTATTAGCAGCTCTTTTACATCCAGCTGTTATGACGAGATTGGTAGATTCTGCACAATATGGCAATACTTA
>CESD01018660.1_pt1 | contig 14540 bp, 10 predicted proteins | sample 531191 | NCBI WGS metagenome assembly CESD01 (sample SAMEA2622021, study PRJEB7988) | marine metagenome | biome: marine biome (ENVO:00000447); feature: deep chlorophyll maximum layer (ENVO:xxxxxxxx); material: "saline water (ENVO:00002010), including plankton (ENVO:xxxxxxxx)" | depth 188 m
TTCCCAATGTAAATGCGGGCCAGTAACCCTACCTGTTTTGCCAACATATCCAATTAGGTCTCCTTTCTCCACGATATCTCCATTTTTAACATTAATTTTACTTAGATGAGAATAGCTGCTAACTAGTCCAGCTCCGTGGTTCAAATAGATCACATTACCTTTATAAAAAAAATTTTCTGCAATAATAATCTCACCACTTAGAGGTGCGATTACATCGGTTCCTTCTGAAGCAGCAATATCCATGCCGCTATGCCTGTTTCTAGGTTGATCATTGATAAATCTTTTTACACCAAATTCACTGCTCATAATCCCTTGAACAGGTTTTATCATTTGCCAGTTTTGCAATCTCTCTAAAGTGAAAGTGTTTTTGGCCTTTTGGCTTAACTCGTACTCTTTCTTAATCCTAGGTAATAGTTCTTCATTTGGACTGACATAATTTTCATTAGAAATCGTAATTCTTGATTCTCTATAGTCTTTCTCAATTATTTCTTCGGAATATATCAAAGCATCACCTTGTTTTATTTCTATTCTATTGTTCTTAAAATCTAGCGGTACAGGAATTAATATTTTTGAATTATTTCGAGAGTATCTGCATAAAGAATACTTCAAACCCGTGACTCTAAGTTGTTTATTGATATCAAAATCTTTATTTCTTAAATCGGCACTTAAAATCCCACCTGGATAAGGACTATTTATTGGGAAATCACAATTATTCGCAATAAATTGTTGTTTATTGTTTGCACATGAAATTAGTAATAAAGTTAAAATTAATGCTGAAATTTTAATTTTCATTAGAAACATCGATTACTTTAGTTATGATCTGTCCTTCTTTTAGTTTTCCCTTGATTTCGTCTCCTACTTTTACTTGAGCGTAAGAGCTAATCACTTCTTCTTTTTTTCCTTTAGTTAGAATTGAATAACCTCTCGATAGAACAGAAAGTGGGCTAACCGCCTGCAGTGTGTTCGAGTTTGTCAGCAATTGGTTTCTTTTATACTCAATTGTGTCTTTGATAGACCTTTTAATATCTTTGACTGCATTTCCCAATTTATTTTTACTATTTTCTACACGAATTATTGGTGAGAGTTCGGTTAAAGACGAAGAAAAGGCTTCAACTCTGCTTCTAGAAATTAAAATAAATCTTTCAAATAAACTGCCTAAATAGATTTCAAGCCCATCAATTTTTTGTGAAATTTCTCTGAGTCTATCTCCCGGATGCTTAATTAATTTAGATAAGGTTTGAAGAGCTTCGATCTGTTTCTTCAATTCGTTATTTATACTTACAGTAAGGTCTTTCTGTATAGAAACTATACGTGTATTAAGTTCATGATGATTTTCACTAACTATTTCAGCAGCCACAGAGGGTGTAGGGGCTCTTAAATCGGCAACAAAATCGGAAATTGTGAAGTCCGTTTCATGACCAATAGCACTAATTAATGGTATTTTTGAATTAAATATAGCTCTAGCTACAGATTCCATATTGAAACTCCATAGGTCTTCTGTAGAGCCACCACCACGAGCAAGAATAATCAGATCTGCTTGTTGAAAAGCATTTACTCTTTCAATTGCTTTAGATATTGCATTTTCAGCCTGTTTACCTTGGACCTGTGTATCAACCAAAGTTACTGTGACGCTAGGTGATCTTCTGCTTAATACATTAATAATATCTTGAATCACAGCTCCTGTTGCCGAAGTGATTACAGAGACTTCTAAAGGTAGCTCTGGTAAATCCTTTTTCTTTTCTTCATCAAACAATCCTTCATTTTTTAGTTTCATTTTTAATTCTTCAAATGCTCTGAGCAGAGCTCCTTCGCCTGAAACTTCAATGTGCTTAACCTTTAATTGAAAGCGTCCTGTGGGTTCATAAATGCTAACTTTGCCGTTTAAAATTAATTCATCACCAACTTTGGGTTCAAAAAGCAGGTTGATATTATCAAATTTAAACATTACACAATCTAAAGATGACTTATTGTCTTTTATTGTAAAATACCAGTTACCATTATGAGTATTGAAGCTTGAAATTTCGCCTTGTATCCAAACATTAGATAGACTTTTTTCAAGCAAACCCTTTGCGAGATTATTAACTTCAGAAACAGAAATTATTTCTTGGTTATTTTGAATAAAACTTTCCATAAATACAGATTAAAAGTATAACTTAGGTAATGAATGAAGAGATAAAAAAACCTAATGATATGCTAAAAGCACTTATTTCTCTTTTTTTAGGCTCCGCTTTACTTGGCATGTCAGCAATTTTTGTTCGTTACAGTGAATCATCTCCTTCGTTGATAGCCTTTTACAGAGCATTCCTAGCTTTGCCATTTTTATATTTGTGGGTCCTTATCGAAAGAAAAAAAATAGATTTAGGTTTCTTTAAAAATAAGAAACTTTTTCTCCTTTTTGTGATTGCAGGTTTTTGCTTTGCAGTTGACATGTCCTTTTGGAACTGGTCAATAGAATATACTTCAGTAGCAAATGCAACTTTGATGGCAAATACTGCACCTTTATTTGTGAGTTTCATTGGCTTAATTTTTCTAAGGCATAAAATAAAACCAGAATTTTTTTTAATATTACTTTTAGCAATGATAGGTGTCAGTCTTGTCATTCTTTCAAGTTCAAATAAGGGTAACTTAAATGTATTTGGTGATTTCCTAGGGATATCTGCAGCTATTTTTTATGCAGGTTACATTCTCGCCATAAAATCTCTGACAGTAAGATTTTCTCCAGCTCAAACATTATTTTTGGCTACTTTTATGACTTCATTGATCTTAGTTCCAATCAGTCTATTTGAAACCCGAGACTTAATTCCACAAACTATGAAAGAGTGGAGCGTATTATTTACTTACGCATTGATTAGCCAAACAATAGCCCAAGGATTAATTACATATGGAATTTCAAAGATTACCGCCCATTTATCTTCTTTAATTCTGTTAATACAACCACTAGCAGCTGCATTTTATGGTTGGCTTCTGCTTAATGAGGCTATCTTACCTATACAAGCTTTTGGTGGCTTAATAGTGCTTACTTCAATATACCTAGCAACTAGGAAAGCTTAATCCCAATTTGGCTCTCTTTTCTCAAGAAAGGCAGTTATACCTTCTTGAGCATCTGGTCCTGCAAAAGTTTCAGCACTCTTTTTTCCAAGATATGGTAATGCTTCATCAAAGTTCATGCCATCTTGATTAACGTAAGCTTCAAGACCAAATTGCATAGTGCCCGGAGCCAAGTTAGCTAAGTCTGAAGCTATACAAGAGACTACTTTATCTAATTCTATTCTTGGTACAGATAGATTAATTAAACCCCATTCTTCAGCTTTTTTTGCATCAATTGCTTGCCCCCTCATACAGAAATCAAGCCCAGCTCTCTTGGGCATTACTCTAAACAATCCAGCCATGACCATATGTGGCCAAACTCCTCTTAAGATTTCGGGTGCTGAAAATTTTGCGTCGTCTACGGCAATAGCATGAGTAGAGTTTGTAACCATAAGTAAGGCACCAGCATGAACAGACCCTTGTATTTTACAAATTACAGGTTTGTATAGATGTCTAATAAGTAAACTTATATCATCAGAACCTTCAATTTTGGGTACATTAGATTCTGCTTTTTCTCTTCTTAGATCAGCACCTGCACAGAATACATCTCCTTCGGCTGCTATTATGACAACTCTTATACGCCTTTCTTGCTTGGCGTAACATAACGCATAACAGATTTCATTCATCATCACATTATTAAGTGCATTTTTCTTTTCTGGTCGATTAAGAGTTATCGTAAGAACATGATTTGAAATATCTAGTTTTGTAGCTTCAAAGTTCAGTCCTTCTAAAGAAATTTTTTCATTCATAATTTTCTCAGTTAATTAAAAATTCAGGAGCCTCAATATTTTTTGCTCTTAAATATTCTCCTAATGACTTAGCTTGACCATCGAGTCTTGTTGAAGAGGAAACTCCGTCTTGCAATATTCCATGTACGTAAAAATTTAAAGATAGAATATTGGGTAATTCAAATCTATCAATTTTATATTCAGCCAAATCAGGTAATAGTTCTTTTAACTTTTCGACTGTTAACAAATCATATAAATATGCATAGGCTTCTTCTGTTTTTGCCCAAACACCTAAGTTAGCACAGCCCCCTTTGTCACCTGACCTTGTACCATAGAGTCTTCCAAAAGGAATAATTTGAGTTTTATTAATTTCCGGTAACTTATTTTCATAAGGCTCTTTCTGATAGTAAGTCTCTTCAAAGTCTAATTGACTGGTGGGAATAATTTCTATTTTTTTCCCTTCAAAATAAACATTTTCCTTAATAAATTTACTATCAACTAACGCAGGCCAGTATTCAATATATGCTCCGCTAGGCGTTCCACCTCTTCCTGTCCAACCAGGCAGGTTAGCTAGTCCTAGTTCTGTAATTTTTGCACTAAACATTCTTCCAACTAATTCAGGGTTATCGGACTTAACACTTATTCTTAGTGAAGCTTGGGCTTGCTCATTAGAAATTGGATCCTCTTTATCTGTTCTTTGTAATTGAATATCAACCTTATCAAACTGTTCTCTTCCTCCTAAGTTCTCAAAAATTGAATCAGTTACTAGCTTGGCCTTTTCTTCTATATCTAATCCGGTAAGAAGAATCTCGACTCCATTACGGTATCCCCCAGCTAAGTTGACGCATACTTTGTGTGTTTTTGGAGCGCTGCTACCTCTGCAACCAGAGACATAAACCCTATCTTCAGATTCTTGTTTTATTTTTAGAGTATCGAAATGACCTATGACATCAGGGTTCATGTAAGCAGGGGAGCCAATTTCATATAAAAGTTGAGCGGTTACTGTCCCTACTGAAACCAGACCCCCAGTATCAGGGTGTTTTGTAATATAAAAACTTCCATCATCAAATATCTCAGCAATAGGATAGCCAACATTGCTGAATGAAGGCACTTCTTGAAAGAAGGAATAGTTTCCTCCTGTCGCCTGAGCACCACACTCTATTATATGTCCTGCAGCTAGCGCTCCAGCCAGAGCATCATAGTCATCTCTAGACCAATTAAATTTCCAAGCCGCGGGACCTATAACAACTGCTGCATCAGTAACACGAGGGCAGACGACAATATCTGCTCCTTGATCCAAAGCTTCCTTTATTCCCCATGCTCCAAAATAAGCATTTGCTGTAACAGGGGGTTTACTGTAACTATCTAGAGGAATGTCTTTTTCAATGTTAATTAATTTTTCACCTTGAGAATAAAGCTCATCTAGTTGTGGAATAAGGTCATCTCCATCAATATAAGCTACTTTTAGATCCAGATTCAGCTCATGAATAATTTCTTGTACTTGATTCGCCATAGAAGAAGGATTTAATCCTCCAGCATTAGTGACTATCTTTATATTTTTTTCTTGGCAAGAGTTAGCTACATCCCTGAATTGTTTTAGGAAGGTTCCGACATAACCTTGATCTTCGCCTCTTTTCATTCTCTGGTTATAAAGAATTGTCATAGTCAATTCAGCTAAGTAGTCTCCAGTTAAGACATCGATAGGCCCCCCTTCAACCATATCCTTTGCTGCTGAAAGTCTATCGCCATAAAACCCACTGCAGTTTCCAATGATTATTTTCTCTTGAGGTTTGCTCATCTTTTAAGTATCTAGAACCATTAACAAAGCACCGTTTTCTAGCTGATCATCTTTCCTAATTAAGATCTTAGTGACTTTTCCATCTGCAGAAGCTTTGACCTGATGTTCCATTTTCATAGCTTCCAAAATGACTAACGTGTCTCCTTTTTTAACTTTAGTTCCTACTTTTACTTTCAAGTCGATTACCTTGCCTGGCATAGGAGCAACTAAGCTACCAGCTTGAAGTTCAGAACCAGGTAAGTTGAACCTAGGTACAAGCTTTAAAAGAACATCACCCCAAGGCCCATGAACGACTAGGTTATCTTCGTGCCTTGTTACCTTTGAACTAAATCTTGAATTATTAATCTCGATATCAATAGCTTTATCTGACCAATTAATTATCTTCGCATTTGTATTTTCATTGACACAAAAAGTACTATCTCTATTGTATTTGTAATGCACAGTTACTTCATCATCCAAATAATTAAAGCTTATTTTCTGTCTAGGAAGTCTAGAGTTTCTCCAGCCCGAAGGAATATCTTTCAAAAGCTGCGCATTATTTCTATTTTGTCCTTGAATCCATAGAGCGGCTGCAGTTGTTGCCAGTTCTAGATTATCGCCTTTTAAGATAACAGCTCTTTGTGGCTTAGCTTTTTCTATAAAGTCTGATGTTGTTTTACCTTTCAGAAAGTATTTAGATCTCAAAGAAGAAACTAAAAAATCTCTATTAGTAGTAACTCCACCAATATGTAAGTTTTCAAGAGCTAATGCAAGTTTATTTGCTGCGTCAGTCCTCGTTTTTCCTTTAGTTATAACTTTAGCCAACATAGGGTCAAAGTCTGTTCCTACGACAGAACCTTGCTCAATACCAGTATCCCATCTAGCATCTATATTTACATCATTTTCGTAGGCAATAAGGGTACCTGTTGCAGGCAAGAAATCATTTGAAGGATCTTCAGCATATAATCTTGCTTCAATTGACGAGCCTTTCCAGGTTATATCTTCTTGAGAGTATCCTAGTTCCTCTCCTCGGGCTATTCTAAGTTGTTCATAAACAAGATCTTTACCAGTGACTTCTTCAGTTACAGGGTGCTCTACTTGCAGTCTTGTATTAACTTCTAGGAACCAAAACTCTCCAGTTTTATCATCCACCAAGAATTCAACAGTTCCTGCGGATTCATACTTTAGTTTTTTTGCTAACTTTATAGCAGCTTCCCCCATTTCTTTTCTCATCTCAGAATCAACTCTGGGAGAAGGCGATTCTTCAATTATTTTTTGATGTCTTCTTTGAATAGAGCATTCTCTTTCTCCAAGGTGAACAATATTTCCATGTGAATCTCCAAGGATTTGTATTTCTATATGTCTAGAAGACGCAACATACCTTTCTATAAAGACTCTATCATCTCCAAATCCTGTTTTAGCCTCTCTTTGAGCTCCCGTTATAGATTCTTTTAAATCTTTTTTTGATTCAACAATTCTCATCCCTTTTCCGCCACCACCAGCAGCTGCCTTTATGAGAATAGGGTAGCCAATAGTATTGGCTTTTTTAGGATCTGTTGTCATTGGCAAAGTAGGCACGCCTGCTTTTTCAGCAATATCTTTCGCTTTAAGCTTATCTCCCATAGAGGTTATTACTTTTGAACTTGGCCCTACCCAAATCAGACCAGCCTTTAGAACATCTCGAGAAAATTTTGCATTTTCAGACAGAAAACCATATCCAGGATGAATAGCTTGAGCTCCAGTTTGTTCAGCAGCTGCAATGATTTCTTTTCCATTTAAATAAGTATCTGATAACTTAACTGCCTGATCAGCCATTTTGACAAAGGGAGCATTAGAATCTGCCTCTGTATAGACTGCTACACAAGCTATACCCATTTCGTGAGCAGTTTTTATAACCCTACAAGCAATTTCTCCTCGGTTGGCAATTAACAATTTATGAAATGTCATAGTCTGTATACTCCATATCCAGGGGATCCTTCAATATTTCTGCCGCTAACAAGAGATAAACAAATCCCTAAAACTGTCCTAGTATCTCTAGGGTCAATTATTCCGTCATCACTAATGGCTCCAGTAGCTCTCAAAGCTAAAGATCCTTCTTCTTGAGCTCGCTCAGCATAGGCTACCATTTGTGCATCTTCTTTTTCATCAAATTTTTCACCTAATCTTGCTGCTCTTGCTCTTCTAACTATAGACATAACGCCAGCTATTTGTTGTGGTCCCATTACGGCAATTTTTGCCGTTGGCCATAAAAAAGTAAATTTGTTATCGAAAGCTCTTCCTGACATTGCATAGGTACCAGCACCATAACTTGCGCCCAAAATAATCGTTAAATGAGGCACTGTAGAATTGGATACAGAATTAAGAAATTGCGCTCCTTTTTTAATTTGACCGTCTCTTTCATAATCTTTACCAACGACAAATCCTGTTATATTTTGTAAGAAAACAATAGGAATATCTATCTGATTACATAGCTGAACAAAATGAGCTCCCTTAGAGGCAGTATCTGGAAAGATAGGTCCATTATTACCTATAACACCAACCGTATAACCATGTATGGATGTAAATCCACATACAATAGTTGGTCCAAATAAAGGTTTAAACTCTTCAAATCTTGAACCATCAGCTATCCTTCCAATCACTTCCCTAACATCAAAAGGTCTTTTCAAATCTGGATCAACTAAACCAAGTAAATCCTCTGGATCCAGGATGGGTTCATCGGGTTGAAGCTTGGGTTTAATACCTTCCTTTCTCCAATTCAAATGGGAAACAACCTCTCTTCCTATTCTTAATGCATCCATTTCATCTTCTGCTAAATAATCAGCTAAACCAGAGGTTTCTGCATGCATCTGTCCTCCTCCAAGTGTTTCATCATCAGATTCTTCGCCAGTTGCCATTTTTACAAGAGGAGGTCCACCAAGAAATACCTTAGATTGTTTCTTAATAAAAATATTATAATCCGACATTCCTGGCTGGTAAGCCCCACCCGCAGTTGAAGAGCCAAACACTATAGAGATAGTTGGTATTCTTAATTTTGATAGTTCTGTTACATCATAGAAAGTTCTGCCAGACTCAGCAAAATGTCCAGTTCCCAGAATAGTCCCCCTCGATTGACCTTTTCCTTTACCTCCGCCCATTCTTAAATCACCACCCGCAGATTCTACAAACTGAACATAGGGTATTTTATTTACTCGAGAAATTTCCATTGCTCTAGTCCACTTCTTACCTGAGAAGGCGTGCATAGCACCAGCCAGTACAGTAGGATCATTAGCAAAGATTACACATTCAGTACCCGCAACAATTCCTATTCCAGCTACAGCTCCTCCGCCAACCGGATAGTCTGATGCATAAGCTGCCAAAGAGCTTATTTCTAAAAAGGGTGTGTCAGGGTCAATAAAATTAGCAATTCTATCTCTAACAGACATTTTCCCTCTTGCTGCTAGTCTTTCGTGGTGATGCATTCCTCCACCTAATTCAACAAAGTCTAATAAATCCTCAATGCCATCGAGTTTTTCAAGCATAGCTGATTTGTAATTAGCAAATTCTTCAGATTTTTTATCAATATTCGAGGTTACCGGAGGGGCTAATAGAGTATTTTTCATAATATATTTATATTAATGCTTTATTTAAGCTGCTAAATGTTTTAACTTTCTGCTTATTTAGTGCTCTGAATATTACCAATAAGCCTTTATTAGGCAAAGAAATATTTACTTAAAAATAGTGAAAGCAAATAGATTAAATTTAGGAGTTGTTTTGGCTGAATTATCCAATGATTTTATCGATCAGGATTTAATGGAAGAAGCTAAAAAAAGATCTAAAGGAATTGAGTCAACTGTTCTAGCGCATTATTTAATTTTAAGATCAGAATTTCACTCAAAGCTATAAACGGAATTCAATAAAAATTTATAGTACAAATTTTCTAGTAGATAATTTATTCTATAGTAAGGGGAAAACATGAATCAAAGTAAAACATTATCAAATCCTGACGTCGTTATCGTTGGGGCAGGTGTTGCAGGCTTATATATGCTTCATAAACTTAATAGTATGGGATTGAAGACAGTTGTGCTTGAAAAATCTGATGAGCTTGGGGGTACCTGGAATTGGAATAGATATCCTGGAGCACGATGCGATATACCCTCTCTTGAATACTCCTATCAATTCGACGATGAACTTCAGCAAGATTGGAACTGGAGTGAAAAATATTCGGCTCAGCCTGAAATTTTAGAGTACTTGAATCATGTTGCGGATAGATTTGAACTTAGAAAACATATAAATTTTGAAGAAGAAGTCCTCAGAGCTAAATTTAATGAAGAATTATCACTTTGGGATATAAAGACTAACAAAGAAGTCTACCAATCAAAATTTTGTATTTTTGCTACTGGTTGCTTATCAGTGCCAAACAAGCCTGACATAGAAGGGCTTGAAGACTTTAAGGGACAGCTTTTATCAACTTCTTATTGGCCAAGAGAAGAAGTAGATCTCTCTGATAAGAATGTAGCAATTATTGGTACAGGTTCTTCGTCTATTCAGACTATCCCTGAGATTGCAAAAGAAGTAAAAAATCTTTATGTATTTCAAAGAACTCCCAATTATTCTATTCCTTCTAATAATGGACCCATGGATAAAGAGGTTGAAGCAGATATTAAATCAAGATATACAGAATTTAGAAAAGAAAATTGGTCAAATGGATTTGGGATTGCTGGAATTTCAGATGAGGCACTTATTTCTGATTCAGATATAGATGAAGTCAATAATCAGTTAGAAGAAAATTGGAAGAATAATGGTTTAGGTTTTTTTGGAGGTTATGCTGATGTTCCAATAGACGCAAACGCAAATGAAGTAGCAGCTAGTTTTGTTAGAAATAAAATAAAAGAAATAGTTCAAGATCCTGAAACGGCAGATAAATTATGCCCTAAGTATCACATTGGCGGAAAAAGACTATGCGTCGATACTGGTTATTTTGAAACTTTTAATAAAGAGAATGTGTATTTAATTGATTTGAACTCCAACCCTATACAGAGAATAAGGAAAGACACCATAGAGGCTGATCAAGATTACGAGATCGATACATTGATTTTAGCTACTGGATTTGATGCCATGACTGGCGCTTTAACTAGTTTAGATATAATTGGAAGAAATGGAATTGTATTGAGAGAACAGTGGAAAGAGGGCGCAAAGTCATATCTTGGATTGGGCGTTAGTAATTTTCCAAACCTTTTCACTATAACGGGACCCGGAAGCCCTTCTGTACTTTCCAATATGATGCCTTCTATTGAGCAACATGTTAACTGGATAGCGGATTGCATCGGTTGGATGAGTGATAATGATAAAAGCGTCATAGAATCATCTTTAGCAGCTGAAGAAGAATGGATGAGTTTAGTTGATGAAATAGCTGGCATGACTATTTTTAAATCTACAGAATCTTGGTACAACGGATCTAATATAGATAATAAAGCTAAAGCATTTCTTCCGTTTATAGGTGTGCCAATGTACACCGAGAAACTAGACGAAATTACTGAAAATAATTATCAAGGATTTATTTTTGATGTTTCTAATAAATAAAATAGACTTTTGGGGCAGGGCAGGGACTAACTTGATAAACTTTCTGAAGATTCTCTATATCTACTTAGAGATAACTTAAATAGTAATGCTGAAATAGGCAACACAATGAGGCCCGTTAACGAAATAGAATTAATCAGTAAGTTAGGGTCTACAAAAACAAAATCTGTAAAGAATGCAGTTAGTTGAGGTCCTAGACTTAACCCAAAGGCCATCATCAGAAAAGCATGTATGGCTGCTGTTTGACCTTTAACATTTCCAGTGCTTACTCCACTTATAGCTAAAAGTCCTAAAGGAGCAAATGAACTTATAAATAGTAGATAAAATGCTATGCATATCCAGGCACCTAGCTCACTTTGAACAAATGAGAGTGAAATGATTGGTGGTAGGGCGAGTATAACGGCTATCATTGCAGCTCTCACAGGCGCATCAGAGTAATTTTTGTTGCGCAGGTAGTCTACCGCGGAACCTGCAACAATTGTTCCTGTAATAGAACTTATTATAGTTATCATTCCGAGCACAAAACCAACTTCCGTTAAGGAAATATCAAAGGTTCTAATCATCATTGTAGGAGCCCAAAAGCTAAAAGAATAAAAAATTAGAGCCATAAAAATTAAGCCCCCAAACATTGGAATTAAAGTTTTTCTATGTTCTTTTAGGTGAAGAAATACATTTTTTCTATCCTTTAACTGGGTATCTATTTGCTCTTCAAGTCGTTGAGGCTCCTTTAAATAAAATGCTGCTATAGCCAATACTAGACCAGGTATACCAACTATCATGAACGTAGCCTGCCAAGGCTTTAAGTATCCTATTAAGGGAAGAGTTATGCCTCCTATGCTTGTCAAATAGTCAATTAAAAAACCACCTCCTAGTAGAGTAATTCCAATTCCTATGTATACCCCTGCAGTAATAATTCCCATAGGTTTCCCTTGTTTATTTTCAGGAAAAGAATCACTGACCAAAGAAACGCTTGTAGGAGCCATGACAGCTTCTCCTACTGCAACCCCAATTCGGGCACCAAAAAGTTTTCCAAAAGAATTAGCCAAACCGGCTAAAGCCGTCATAAGAGACCATAAGAAAATTCCTGTACCTAAAACCTTAGTTCTTTGATATCGATCTACTGCGTAACCAATTGGAAGAGCCATGATCGCATAAAATATTGAAAAGGCAGCACCTCCAAGCAAGGCAATCTGCGAATCAGTAAGATTAAAATCTTGCTTGATAGGCTCAACCAGCATCGAAGGGATTTGTCTATCAATGAAAGCGAATATTTGGGCTAGAGTGAGAATTGCAACCGCTGAATAGCTGTGCTTCTTTGCTGGGTAACTCCTCATTTCAAGAAAGTTTGGATGAATTAATTAAGTTTTATTTTTTTTTAGTATCTTCCCAGAGTAAGAGGAAATACGCCAACCAGCTGGATCTTTTATTCTCTCAGGAGCAGGAGTTAAATCCACCTCTTTACCGTCCAAAATAACGTACTTTATTAATTCTTTATTTCCCAAAATACTTACATCTTTTGAAGGGTCGCCATCTATCACTAATAAGTCAGCTTTATACCCTGGCGAAATAAGTCCCAGCGTATCTTCTTTTCTCATTGCCATAGCAGCATTTTTTGTTGCACAGGTTATTGCTTCTAAAGGCGTCATTTTGAGTTTATCAACGAAAACTTCTAGTTCTTTGTAGTGCCAATCACCGTATGGAGTTACAGAAAAGCCACTTTCACTGCCACAAATAAAAGGAACGCCTGCATCGAAAGCCTTTCTAAATATTTCTATATTGTCCTCAATCTCTTTTTCAAAAATAGTCTTATAATCTTTTGAAGCATTCATCTCTTCTGCGTAATCAATTAGATTAGCTTGAAAAGTAAATGTGGGCACTAAAGGGACATTTTTCTCTAACATTAATTCCAGCCCTTCTTCGTCCATGTAAGTTCCATGTAGAATCATATCCATTCCAGCTATCATGGCATCTTTTAAGCTTGGTCCGCCTCTACAATGTCCTACAACAGGAATTCCTAATTCGTGTGCTGTATCACAAGCCAACTTAAGCTCATCTCGACTCCAAGCTTGCAATTCACCTTCGTATTCTTGCCTTGGAACCATTCCTGTTACATGAATCTTTATCCAATCCACTCCCATTTTAATTTGTCTTCTTATCTCGAGAACTATTTCATCTCTGCTAGTTACAACAGCTCCGTAACCTCTCTTGCCTTCATCAGGAATTAACCGACCAGCTGTACCACCAGCTGAAGTAATTAGTGCATTGCCACCTACTGCCATTCTAGGTCCCGGAATAATACCGCTTTCAATGGCATCCCTTAAATCTACTCCCACGCTATAAAGGCTGTCTGCATCAAAAAAACTCGTTACTCCTGACTGAAGTACTTTTAGAGCATTTGTTCCAGCAATTATTGAAGCTAAACCTTCTCTTCTATGAAAAAAAAGTTCGTCATTTGAAACGGGTTCATCAAAACTTATATGACAGTGTGCATCTATCAAGCCAGGCATTACAGTCTGGCCTTTTAGGTCGATAATTTCTATTTTTTCTTTGGGGACTTTCGAATCTTCTTTTATTACAGCTTTTATCTCACCACCAACGACATGAATATGCCCCTTATAAGGGGCTATTCCAGTGCCTTCAATTATAGAGGCATTTTTTAAAACAAACTCAGCGTCCATACTTCATTATGGCGTGTTTTGAGGTTTACTACAAAACTATGATTTCAAAGGAGCCCAAGCTAATAAGCTAGAATCATCCGATCTAGTGCTTGGTACCAACTTAATTCCATTAGCTTCTGCCATCCCTTTATATTCAACCCAAGACAATAGAGACTCTATTTGAGTTCCTGGACCAGAATCAAACATTACAGGACCGTATAGGTTAGCCGTATAAATAAGATCTTCATCAGTAACTCTTTGGGTTGCATCATGCCTCGCTCCAGCAGGTTCGTAGAACCATATTCCTGGACCATATCCTTCTGGAGGTCCAGCTCTTACTCCTAATTGACCTTGCAGTACTAAGAAATCACTTGCTCCAACATGCGTATGCGGATCTGCAACTCCGTTGTGTCTGACAATTAAAGAAACATAACCTGTTTCTTGACTAACTCTTAGTATTTTCAGTCCAACATCTTCCATACCAGGCAAGACTAACCATGGCACTTGCTTTGTATCTACAAAATGAGGATGAGTTACTTCAGAGTTACTGGCAATATCAACATCATCATTAACAAGTTTACCGGCATTTCCACTGGCAATTGCTAACGGTTCCCCGTTTCCTTTGTACTGTTCACCTTCTATTTCCATGCAAGCTTCTAAAGAGTTTGGAACAAGAATAATTTTTTTATCTTTAGCCATTTGCATCACATCAAGTGCAGTTAACAAAGAATCAAC
>CESD01098647.1_pt1 | contig 14486 bp, 13 predicted proteins | sample 531191 | NCBI WGS metagenome assembly CESD01 (sample SAMEA2622021, study PRJEB7988) | marine metagenome | biome: marine biome (ENVO:00000447); feature: deep chlorophyll maximum layer (ENVO:xxxxxxxx); material: "saline water (ENVO:00002010), including plankton (ENVO:xxxxxxxx)" | depth 188 m
TTCTTTTGAATTTATAAATGAAACTATTAATAAAAAAATGCTTCAAGAGATAGTTGTAAGATGTCATGAAACTGAAAATAATAGCATTACTAGCAACTTGCTTGATGATTTAAAAAATCTAGGTTTTAAATATTCAACTAAGTCTGGCACTACAATAGCAATTAAAGATATGGTGGTTCCTAAAGTAAAAGGCTCTCTACTAAAGAATGCTGATAATAAGATTTCAAAACTTGGTGATCTTTATGGAAACGGCCTAATACATAACGAAAATGAAAGATATCAAAAAACTGTTGACGTCTGGACAGAAACCAATGAAAAATTAACTCAAGCTGTTAAAGAAACTCTGCCGTATTTTGGAGGAGTTTATGCAATGGCTGAATCCGGGGCCAAGGGTAATATTGAACAAATAAGACAAATGGCAGGTATGAGAGGACTTATGTCTGATCCTAAAGGAAGGATTATCGAACTACCCATTAAATCAAGTTTTGTTGAAGGTCTTTCAGTTCTTGAATATTTTATTTCTACGCACGGAGCTAGAAAAGGTCTTGCAGATACAGCATTAAGAACTGCAGATTCAGGATATTTAACTAGAAGATTAGCTGATGTTGCGCAAGACCTTATAGTTTCTTCAGTAGATGATAAGACTGAAGAAGGAATACTTGTTAAAGATTCAGAAGAAAACAGCATTCAGGCAAGGATATCTGAGAGGATAGTGGGAAGGTATCCCTTTAAAGATATTAAGGACCCAAAGACAGAAAAAATTATTGCAGATACAGATACTTTAATTACTGTTGAGCTGGCTAATAAAATTCAAGAAAGTGGAGTTAAAGAGGCGTGGGTGTGCTCACCACTAGGATGTAAATCAAAATATGGAATTTCTCAAAAAAGCTATGGAGTATCTATGGCGTCAGGAAGACCAGTTTTATTGGGTGAAGCAGTCGGAATTATTGCAGCCCAATCAATTGGTGAGCCTGGTACTCAGTTAACTATGAGAACTTTTCATACTGGAGGAGTAGCTGGTTTAGATATAACAAGTGGTTTGCCAAGAGTTGTGGAACTATTTGAAGCCAGAACTCCAAAAGGTGTTTCAATACTTTCTGAAATAGATGGCAAAACTGAATTAACGGTAGGCTCGCAAGGAAGAACCATTAAAGTTAGTAACAAAATTCAAAAAGAATTTGAATATAAGATTCCTGCAAAATCTACTTCAAAAATTAAGTCGGGGGACTGGGTAGAGTCGGGAGACATACTATCATCAGATGGCTCATTAGTTTCTGAGACGCCTGGTTTGGCAAAAATTACAAAGAGCTCCATCAAAATTAACTGGGAAGAAAGGGACGAGAGAGAGTATCTAATTCCTGCTGCAGCTCAAATTCTTGTTCGAGATGGAGAAGAAGTAAAAGCAGGCCAAGCATTAACAGCTGGCCCAAAAAGTCCTCATGATATATTAAGAATAATGGGTCACCAAGAATGCCAAAGGTATCTCATTGATGAAGTACAGGCGGTTTATAGATCGCAAGGTGTTTCAATTCATGATAAGCATATAGAACTAATTGTTAGGCAAATGCTAAGAAAAGTTAAAATTGAAACAACTGGAGATAGTGCAGAATTTTTACCAAATGAACTTGAAGACAGAATAAAGTTTGAGGCAGTTGTTGAGGAAATGAAGTCTGAGGGCAAAACTCCTCCTACCGCTAGTCAAATACTACTAGGTGTTACTAGATCTTCTTTAAAAACAGATAGTTTTTTGGCTGCGGCTTCCTTTCAAGAAACAGCAAGAGTTTTGACAGAGGCTGCTGTCGGAGGATCTGTAGACAACCTAAGAGGTTTAAAAGAAAATGTTATTATTGGAAGACTAATCCCGGCTAGGCTAGATAAGTCAGAGGAAGGGTATGATAAATTAGGATTTAAGAATCTTCCTAAGAATATTTTTGCAGATGATAATGGAGAGATAAATATTGATTCAGAACCAACTGAATCGGACCCTAAAGACGCCGTGGTTGATATCAGCGAAAATTCAGAGGACAATAGAGAATAATAACCCTTATAAAAAATAAGGGCGATTAGCTCAGTTGGTTAGAGTGCAGCGTTGACATCGCTGAGGTCGTAGGTTCGAATCCTTCATCGCCCACCATAATATATGGAAGAAACTATAGAAAATATCAGATATAAAATAAGGCACTCAACTGCACACGTAATGGCTGAAGCCGTGACTAATTTATTTCCTGGCACAAAAATTGGAATGGGGCCACCTACAGAAAATGGTTTCTATTATGACTTTGATTGTCCCAAATCTCTATCGCAAGAAGATTTAAAAATCATTGAAAAAGAGATGAAAAAGATAATAAAGAAAAAAAGTAAATTTTCAGGAATGGTTGTATCTAGAGAAGAAGCAAAAAAAAGATTCATTGGACAAGATTATAAATTAGAAATAATTAATGGCATTCCAGATAATGAAAAAATTAGTATATGGAGCCATGAAAGCTGGGAAGACATTTGTCGAGGCGAGCATGTAGATAGTACAAAAAATATTACTGCATTTAAACTTCTAGATGTTGCTGGAGCTTATTGGAAAGGAGATGAAAATAACACTATGCTTCAAAGAGTTTATGGAACAGCTTGGGAAACTAAAGATGCTTTAAAAGAGTATTTAAAAAAACTGGAGCTCGCTGCAAAGAGAGATCATAGAAAATTAGGTGTATCACTAGATTTATTCTACTTTGATCAACTTGCTCCATCAATGCCATTTTTTCTGCCTAAAGGAGCCTTTTTACTCAACAAATTGATTGAGTATATGAGAGATAAATATCAACTACATGGATATAAAGAAGTAATAACCCCACAAATTTTTAGCTCGAAACTTTGGGATATGTCTGGTCACTCAGAGCATTTTAAAGAAAATATGTTTTTTACAGAAAGTGAAAATAATAGCATGGGAATAAAACCAATGAATTGTCCTTCTCATTATCTTTTATTTAGATCTCAACTACATTCTTACAAAGATCTCCCTGTAAGATATGCTGACTTTGGAAGGCTTCATAGAAATGAAAGGTCGGGCGTCTCCCATGGTCTAACAAGAGTAAAATCTTTTTCTCAAGATGACTCTCATATTTTTTGTAGCTTTAATCAAATCGAAGGAGAAGTTTCTTCTTTTCTAAAATTTTTAGAAGAAGTCTATTCTGATTTTGGCTTTAAAGATCCTACATACAACTTATCTCTTAGGCCTGAGAATAGGTCAGGTACTGACGAAGTATGGGATAAATCAGAGGAAATAATGAAGAGGATTTTAGAGTCTTCAGGTATGAAGTATTTTATTCAAGAGGGAGAAGGGGCCTTTTATGGTCCTAAAATTGATATTACTATTCCTGATGCATTAGACAGGGAATGGCAACTTGGAACTGTTCAGCTAGATTTTTTTGCAGCGAATAAATTTGGGCTAACATATGTTTCAGATGACGGCTCAAAAGCAGACCCTGTAGTTATTCATAGAGCCATTTTTGGCTCACTTGAAAGATTTTTAGGGGTTTTGATTGAACATTATGGGGGTCAATTTCCATATTGGCTAAGCCCGGAGCAATTTTCAATAATTCCTATTTCTGAAAATCATTTTGAGTATAGTTACAAAATACAAGAAAATTTAAATGAACTTAATTTAAGAGGAGTCACAGATAATTCAAGCGACAGATTTAACAATAAAATAAGAAAAGCCCAAATTAATAAAATCCCATTAATGATTATAATTGGAGACAAAGAAGTTGAAGCAAATAAATTCACAGTTAGGCTTAGAGATGGTTCTAATATCAGTGAAATAGAATTAAAAAATTTCAAGTTTTTATCTGAATATACAGAAAAAATAAATGACGATAAAAATCTCTCAAAACTACTAAAATATGGTAAAGTTTAGATATGTCTCAAGATTCAGTAAAAATACACAGAGGGCTTGTAGGAGTTTACTTTGATAGAACAAAAACTACCTATATAAATGGCAAAGAAGGAATACTTGAATATTGTGGTTATAACATTCATGATCTAGCTGAAAATTCTACCTTTGAAGAAACAGCTTACCTGTTGCTTAACGGCAAACTTCCTAACCAATCAGAGCTTGATCAATTCAACACTGATCTAATTAACTCCAGGTCAATATCTCCAAAAATTATAGATATAATAAGATCTATAAAAGACGCACACCCCATGGATGTCCTAAGAACTTCTGTTTCAGCATTATCTACATTTGATGAAGAAGCGGCAGATAAAAGCTATGAAGCAACTATGAGAAAAGGAATAAGGTTAACTTCTCAGGTTCCGACAATAGTTATGGCTCATAATGCAATTAGAAATGATAAAGAACCAATTCAACCAAGCAAATCTCTTTCGCATGCAGCTAATTTTCTCTATATGCTAGATGGGCAAACTCCTTCCGAAAGCGCTGCTAAATTAATGGACAAAGACTTTATAGTGCATGCCGATCATGGCTCTAACGCGTCTGCTTTTGCTGCAAGAGTATGCGCAGGAACTCAAGCAGACTTGCATAGTGCAATAACAACTGGAATTTCTGTTTTGTCTGGCCCGTCTCATGGAGGAGCAGCTGAAAATGTAATGAAAATGGTTAAGGATGTTGGATCTCCTGATAAAGCAAAAGATTATGTTACTAATCTTTTAAAAAGCAAGAAGAGGGTAATGGGATTTGGGCATAGAGTGTATAAATCTCAAGATCCGCGAGCTGGGCACTTAAGAGAAGGAGTAGAAAAACTTAGCCATGAAAAAGGAGAGCCTGAATGGTACGAAATATTAGTTGCAGTTATGGATGCAATGAAGCCCTATCAAAGAAGAGGAATTAATGTAAATGTAGATTTTTTTGCTGGTGTAATTTATCATCTTCTCGGAATTCCAACTGATTTATTTGTACCTATTTTTGCTGTAGGAAGAATACCTGGCTGGACAATTCAAGTTTTAGAACAATATGAACATAATATATTATTAAGACCTTTGTTAGAATATACAGGTGAACACCAACAAGAATATATTCCAATCGAAGAAAGAAAATAAAAATATTTTAAATAAAATATTTGAAAATTCTTCTGAAATAAGTCACTCTTCTTTTATTAATTTTGCCTTATATGACAATGATTTTGGCTTTTACTCAAACAAAAAAAGAATGCTATTAGCGGATTTTATAACTAGCCCTCTTACCCATAAAAGCTTCGGATTAATGATAGCTAAACAAATAGTCCAAGTATGGAATTATTATAAAAATCCAAAATATTTTTCAATAATTGAACTTGGGGGTAGCTCAGGAAAATTAAAAAAGGAAATTATTGCGTATCTGAAGAAACATAATAAAAAAATTTATCGTAGCTTGGTTTACTTAAATATCGAAGAAGCAAACAATGATTCTCTTTTAGATGTAAATTTTAATTCAAAATATGGATGTATTATTTCAAATGAGTTTTTTGATGCCTTGCCATTCGATAGATTCCAAAAAAATAATAAAGGTTTGAAAGAAATATTTATAAAAAAAGATAGTGATAATAATCTTGTAGAAGTATTAAAAGATAGCGATAAAATTAATATATTTAGTGCTGATTTTATTGAAAAAATTCCGGAAAATTCAAGAATAGAAATCACTAATAACTTGAAAGAAATTTGTAATAAAATATCTTCCTTGCTGGATCATTGTGTAATGTTGACTATTGATTATGGATTTGAAGACCTGAATGAACTTTTAATAAATAATCCTTATGGTCGTATTAGATGCTTTTCTGGCCACAATATGGATAAAGACATTTTAAGTAATATCGGAAATAAAGACATAACATGTGATGTTAATTTTAACTTTCTAAATCATTATTTAGAAGATTCTGGATTTAAAAAATTAGGTTTTTGCCTACAAGATAAATTTCTTAAAAATATGGGGATATCAAATTATTTTAATTCAATAAAAAACCCCATTGAAAAACAACAAATAGTATCACTAATGAATCCAAATGGACTTGGAGGATTCAAAGTATATTTTCATCAATTGTCTTCAGATGGTTTCTGGCCACAAGGTCTAAATTAGTAGAATTTACCGTCAGAACTAACTTCCGACATAGACGATGAATCAGTAATTTTTTTAATTGATGTGCTAAATGCTGATTTCATTAAAGCAACATCTGAAGCTATTGGCATCCATAAGAATCCTTGGGCAATTCTTCTCTCTACTTCTTCGGGAGTACCACAGTGAATTCCGGTAGGCACACCATACTTTTTTCCTGCCTCTAAAACCTTATTTACAGCGGCAACATGTTTAGGGTGCTGATTATCCATACCTAAAGGGACATCTAATGTAGCAGCTAAATCATTTGGCCCTATAAAAACAACATCAACTCCTGGAACCTGCATGATGCTATCAATTCTATTTACTGCTTCGATATCTTCAATCATTATCACAACGCAAATCTCTTCATTAGCATGCTTCATGTAATCAGGATAGATTGCATTTGGTCTTGTAGCCCCAATACCTCTTGTACCGACGGGAGGATACCTACATGCATCTACTGCCCTTTTTGCTTCTTCGGCATCTTTAACATCAGGCACCACAACCCCTAGAGCTCCAGAATCTACAACTCTTTTAATTATTAAAGGATCGCTGCCTGCCACTCTTACAAATACGGGTATTTCAGTGTGCTCTACTGCTCGGAAACAATGAACCAGGTCACCTAAATCAATTGAACTATGCTCACATTCAATATTTATCCAATCTAATCCAGTAGATGCCAAAGTTTCACACACTAAAGGATTTCCGCTTGAAACCCATGTGCCAATGGAAGGAATTCCATTCTTTATTTTTGCTTTTGCGATATTTTTTTTCATTTTTTTAATTATTTTTGCGATTAGTTGTATTATGTACCAAGTTTAGAAAAGAAAACAACAGAATACTCTAACAATTAAATTTAAGGAAGATATGGGAAGATTTAACAAGCTAGAAACGCTCAATTACATAAAAAAAACAAAAGTTGTGCCTGTTTTTTATGATCCTAGTCTAGAAGTAACTATAGAAGTTGCCTCCGCCTGCTATAAAGGCGGAATTAAAATTTTAGAATTTACAAACAGAGGAGATTTAGCCTGGGAAGTATTTAAAGAACTAGAAAAATATTGTAAAGAAAATTTGCCTGAAATGGTTTTAGGTGCAGGTTCAATTTCAGATGCAACAATGGCTGATATGTATATTTCTATGGGAGCAAATTTTATAGTGGGGCCTTTAACAAATGAAAATGTGGCGATCTCTTGTAACAGAAAAAAAGTTCCTTACATGCCAGGATGCTTAACTCCTACAGAAATATCTAAAGCAGAAGAGTTAGGTTGTGATGTAGTCAAGGTTTTTCCCGCTGACTCATTAGGTGGACCGTCATTTGTTAAGTCTGTTTTAGCTCCAATGCCATGGTCTTGGATAATGCCTACGGGTGGAGTTGACATGGACCCAGCAGGTTTAAAAAGATGGTTTGACTCTGGCGTATTCTCTGTTGGTATGGGCTCAAAACTTTTTACAAAAGAGATAATGCAAAATAAAGATTGGGGTCTTCTTGAAAAACAATGTAAAAAATTAAGTAAAATATTAAACGATATTAATTAAGGAGTAATTTATGAAAAATGTTGCAACATTAGGGGAAATACTTGTAAGACTTGCTACTCCAAAAAAAGAGAGATTTGTACAATCAAATAATTTTGATATCGATTACGGAGGCGGAGAATATAATGTTGCTGTATCCCTGGCCCAATTTGGTGTTCCAACAAAGTTTATTACAGCTCTACCTGATAATCCTATTGGCGATGTTGCAATAAACAGAATAAGGAGCTATGGAATTGATTCATCGAATATAATTAGGCAAGGCTCCAGAATTGGTCTTTACTATCTAGAACATGGGGCTGCTATGAGGCCTTCCAAAGTAGTTTATGACAGAGCCAAAAGCTCTATAAGTGAAGTAGAATTAGGGGATTTTAATTGGGCAGAAATTTTTAAAGGAATAGACTGGTTTCATTTCACGGGGATAACTCCTGCTCTATCAAAAAAAGCAGCAGACGTTACTTTGGAAGCTGCGAAAGCTGCGAAAGAAATGGGGCTAACAGTAAGTGCAGATATGAATTACAGGAAAAATTTATGGTCTCCAGAAGATGCTCAAAAAATAATGAAACCATTAATGAATTATGTAGACATAGCGATAGGAAATGAAGAAGACGCTGAAAAATGTTTAGGGGTTTCCGCAGAAAATCAAGACGTAACTTCTGGAGAATTAAACCCGGATGCTTATAAAGATGTTATAGATAAGCTTTTTTCTGAATTTCAATTTAAGAAGATCGGAATAACTCTTAGGGAAAGCTTGTCGGCAAGTGATAATAATTGGTCTGCAATTTATTCTGAAGGAAATAAAATGCATATCGGTCAAAAATATTCTGTGCATATGGTTGACAGAGTGGGGGGCGGAGATGCTTTCTCTGCCGGTATTATATATGGAAATATTCAAGAAATGTCTGCAGAAGAGACACTCAAGTTTGCTGTTGCTTCATCAGCCTTAGCGCATACAATACACGGTGATCTAAATTTAGTTTCACTAGATGAAGTTAATGCAGTAGCAAAAGGTGATACAAGCGGGAGAGTTCAGAGATAAAAAAAAATTATCTAATAAATAGTGCTTTTGGTTTGTGCTTATTTTTTTCATTCTATGGAATACTATATGCGGACGAATCTTCCTTAAAAAGCAACAGCATAAATATACCTGGAAATAAATACACTCTTCAAGTTGAACATACATTAAATCCAAAAGTTGGGTATGTAGATTTAAATTTTCGAATTACAGAAACAGAATCAAAAGTTCAAAAAAACAATTATAAAATATCAGTAGTTGCAGAAAAGGGAGAAGAAAAGTTTAAAACCTTTGCACTAAATAATTCTACAAACCCAAATGTATATAAATGTGTTTTTGACTTAGAAAAGAGTGGGCAATGGATTTTTAAAACTAGCATATCTGAAGATGAGTATGAGGAAAATATTGAATTTTCTATTTATATTGAAGAAAGAAATAGAGAAACCAGTCTCTTTTCATTATCTTCTTATTTATTTGCAGTGATTTTTTTAATTATATTTTTAGCCCCGTTGTATATTTTTAGAAAAGTTATATTCTAATAAGTTGAAATAAGATTAGGGAGAAATTATGTCAGGATTCAAAGTTGCTTTGGTTGGAGTAGGACAGCGAGGACTTCAGCATCTTCAGGCTTTATGCGATTTACAGGAAGAAGAATTAATAAAAATAGAAGCACTTATAGATCCGTTCAGTGAAAATTTAACATCTGAAAAAATTAACACATATGTTCCAAAATATAATGATTCTGACATAAAATTATTTACTGATTACGATAAGTTCCTGGATGAATGTGAGGTTGATGGAATATGGTTTGTAATTCCCCCAAATCAGCACACAAATCAAATTGAAAAAGCTGCTCAAAAAGGAATCGCGATTTTTGCTGAAAAACCTCAAAGCTTATTTTTAGACGAAATTTTTCCTATGTCTGACGCCATAGAGAAGTATGATGTTCCTTCAATTTGTGGATTTCAAATGGAGTATGATTCATGGTATTCAAAAATAAGAGATTACCTTAATGATAAATGGGTAGCCTCAATGACAATGATTAATTGTGGGGCGGTTGAGACTCATGGAGTAAAGCACACTATGATCAAGAAAGATCAAGGCCCTGAAAACAGAATTTGGACTGCTGATAGAAAGTGGTCCGGAACCTCCATGGTTGAAGCAGGGATACATCAGACCGATTTAATGAGGTATTGGTCAAATGATGAAATAAGTTGGGTGCAATCTTCATATGTTGAAAGGCCATCAAAAGCAATTCAAGAAGAGGGTGATAATCCAATCGCTTATCACGTAAATTATGGATTTAAAAAAGGCGGCACAGGAACCTTGATCCTAACAAAACCTGCGGGAGTATTTTACACAGAAAGATATGATTATATTTTAACTTCGAAATCAATGATTAAATTTGAGAAAGACCTAATTGCATATGGCGTAGGAGAAGGCAATTATTCAATTGAAAGAGGGAGAGAACATTTTCAAACAAAGAATGTTTATAAAAAAGAGGAAACTATCAAAGTTTTAGCTAAGGGGCCCCATAAAGATGCAATGGGGCAACATAACACAAAGTTAATTTCAGAAAGTTTTATAAAATCAATAGTTTTAAATAAACCAGAACTAAGAAAAAATTCATTTAAAAGTTCTATAAATTCTTTATCCGCTGTGTTAGCGGCAAATGTCTCTTCTTCTATTGGTGGGGAAAAAATTGATATTGCTGAGTTTGAAACATCACCTAAATTTTCAAAATTTAGAACTAAGCCAAATTATTAAAAATGAAAATAAAGTCGGCTAAATTATATTCTTTTGCTGTTAGAGGAGGAACTGAATGGTTAATCCTTAAAATTTCTTCAAATTCAAATTTTGATGGTTTTTCTGAACTTACAATTTCAAACTATTCTCTAAAAAATAATCTTCAAAATTCATTAAGTAGCTTACTAAAGAAAATCCAAAACGAGGATTTACAAAATGACAACCAAATTAATAAATTGTTAGGCAATGCTAATGAAAATTATGACCTAGCAGATGCAACTTCTAGAAGCGGCATAAGGTCTGCATGCACAGATATATTTGCAAAAGAAAATTCAAAGTCTATGAATAAATATTTAAAGTTAAAATATTTATTACCAGATGCTCCATTAAACTTGGTTAATCTTTATGCCAATATAAATAGATCGCTTTTGCCAAATGACAACGGGCCTTCAGATAGAAGCCCAGAATCATTTTCAAAAATGGCTAAAAGAGCGCTTAATGATGGATTTTCGTATATTAAATGCGCCCCCTTTGATGGCTATCCTGACAAATATTATAAAGATAATAAGTTTATAGAAGAAGGATTATCAAGAGTAGAGGAAATAACGAAGTTATTAACTGCAGATGAAAAATTACTTGTTGATTGCCATTCAAAGTTTAATCAACAAAACGCCATATCTGTTGAGAAAAAACTATACGATTTTGGCGTCAAATGGTTCGAAGAGCCTATGAACCCAAAAACATCTTCAAAAGAATTGAAAGAGATAAAAAAAAGAATTAAAGGTGATCTTGTTGGTGGGGAAGAGTTTTATGGAGTAAGAGAGTTCGAAGAATTATTAAAATCAGAAACATTAGATATATTAATGCCTGACATAAAGTATTGTGGTGGGATAGAAGAAGCTGTAAAAATTGGGATAAATCTGAATAAAATTTCAAAAGGTTCTTTCTCGATTCATTGCCCTTCTGGGCCAATATCCTTATTAGGTAGCGCTCATGTCACAGCCGCACTAAATTCTAAGCTCCCTTTAGAGCATGCGGTTTATGAAATTGAAGATAGACATAATCATCTTTATCCAAAGGAAAAAATTATGAAAGGTAAATTCTTTTTTCCAAAAGGTTACGGTTTGGGAGCAGAGCCTAATTTTAATATTAATCATAAAATTATTTTGGAAATAAACTTATAATGCTGGAAAAAAATAAAACCAGATGGATAAGCAGAAACAAATTAATTAAGTTGCTTAATGATTACGAATTAAACGAAAACATAATCTCAATAGAGGTCATTGATTCTAAAAAACTAAGTGGGATTAAAGAGCTTGATTCCTTTGGGAATATAAATCAACAAATTATTGTAATAGCGTCAAAAGAAAACTCTTTATTTATTGGCCTACCTTTCCCGTTCAATGAATTAAAGCCAAGGTCCTGTAAAGAGATAATTAGTATTTTAAACAATGAGATTACAGTTGGAGTTTTATTTTTTGAATTAGGTTCATGGGTTTCAGGAATTATAAAATACAAAGAAGTTTTATTATCAAAAAGAGGCTCTCGATACGTTAAAGGTAAGCATAAGGCGGGAGGACAATCTCAAAGAAGGTTTGAAAGAAATAGAGAAAAATGGATTGAAGAGTTAAATAAAAAAGTATATGAGGATGTAAAAAAATATATATTACCCGAACAAAATAATCTTGATTATTTTATTCTTCTTGGAGAAGAAAAAAGCTTAAATGAATTTGTTAAAAGCTCAAATGTTGAAAAGGCATTTGGAGCGAAAATTATTTACAGAAAATCTAGCTTAAAAAACTTTAATTCAAAAACAATTATAAAATCTTCATCAAATTTATGGTCATCAAAAATATATTTAGACATTAAAAATGCTATAGTAGAAAAAATATAACTAATTATGGGTAATATGGAGCGAATAATATATTTTAATGGAAATTATGTTCCTGAAAGTGAAGCAAAGGTTCATTTTAGAGACCGAAGCTTTAAATATGGCGACGGAGTTTTTGATATGACAAGGACTTTTGGCCACAAAATATTTAAAATTGAAGAGCATGTGGATAGGCTCTATAAATCATTAAATTATATGGATATTGAGATTAATGTTTCAAAAGAGGAAATGATCAATATATCGAAAATAATTTTAGAAAAAAATCTTCACCTACTTGGACCTAATGAAGACTATTGGATTGGCCAAAGAATTTCTAGGGGAGTGGATAAAGTTGGAGGAGAACAATGGGACCTAGATGGCGGACCCACAGTTATTGTTGAGTGCGCCCCTCTTCCGCTAAAACCAAGAGCATCTCTTTATGAAACAGGCATAAAAGTCTGGACCCCTTCTACAAGAAGAACGCCCTTTCAAAGCATGAGCCCAAGAGCAAAAACTCATAATTACATTAATTTGATTTTAGGGGACAACGAAGTAAAAAGAATTGACAAAGATGCTTGGGCCATCCTATTAGATATAAACGGAAACATAACTGAAGGAATGGGAAGCAATATTTTTACTGTTGTAGGCGAAACTGTTTATACGCCTAAATCACAACATGTGCTGGGAGGAATCAGCAGAGAAACAGTAATTGAACAAGCAAAAAAAATAAATATAAATGTTGTGGAAAAAGATATTGAAGTTTATGAAGCGATAAATTCTGATGAAGTATTTTTAACTTCCACAAGCCTTTGCATATGCCCGGTGACCTATTTCAATGGTAAGAAAATTGGAAAGGATATATATGGGCCAATTACAAAAAAATTAATTGGGTCATACAAAGATCTTGTTTCATACGACTTTGTTAAACAATATTTGTTGCACCTGGATTAGCAAAGGACCAACATTAAAGAACCTGTTGAAAGAAAAAATTTAACTTCAAGTGCTGCTGCTTTAGATATCCTGCTCTCAATATTTTGGGGAGGCCACCCTACTTCTTTAAAAGTTGCCTTGCCTTATGCTCCTCCAATCCGTCAGGGATGGATGCGTTTCTTGCTAAGCGGCCTTATTATTTTTCTATGGTCTAGATATAACAACATATCTTTAAGGGTGGAAAAATCAGAAATAGTTCCTTTGTTTAAACTTGGAATTTTATTTAGCGTCCAGTTACTTTTTTTAAACTATGGAATAAGCAAAACCACTGTCGCGTCTAGTGTTATCTTAAACAGCACCTATCCTATTTGGGTAATTATTTTAGGCCCGATTTTTATAAAAAGCGATAAGTTTACTTTTCTGAAATTTACAGGAGTTGTAATTGCTTATTTTGGAATAGTTGTTACATACTTTGATTCTTTAGACAATAGCTCCTATATTTTAGGAAATTCATTTTGTCTTATATCAGGCTTCTTATTGGGCGTAAGAACAATATATTTAGCAAAAAATAGCGACTCTATTGCGCCTATGAAACTTCTAATGGCTCAAGCTGTCTTTGGAACAATTATTTTCTTGGTGTTAAGTTTGCTAATTGAAACAGATCTTTATAAATTTTCAATGATTCTAGTTTGGTCAATAATTTATCAAGGTGCTGTTGTTGCGGGTTTTAATTTTATAGCTAATATCTGGCTACTAAAAAACTATAAACCATCACAAGTTACAGTGATACATTTATCTCAACCTATATTCGGAATTATAATTGGCTGGGTAGTACTAAATGAATCTATAGGGTGGGCAGTTATTTGGGGTTCTTTCTTGGTTATTCTGGGTTCTTTCTTGGTAAGAAAAAACCCAAAAAATATTTAATTAAAAAAATATTCATTTTTAAGTAAGATTTGTGCTAAAATCAACACTTGAAAAATTTACATATAAAAAACTTGCTTTAGGAGGCATGAAAATGGCAGTAAAAATGAAGCCACTTGGAGACAGGGTTGTGATTGAACCCTCAGAGGATGACGCTGAAAAGAGTGCTGGAGGAATTTATATTCCAGACACAGCTAAAGAAAAGCCACAAAAAGGTAAAGTTGTTGCTGTTGGTCCGGGGAGAGTTAACGACGATGGAAAAATACTGGATATGCCAGTTAAAGTTGGAGATGTTGTTGTTTACTCAAAGTATGCTGGGACCGAATACAGTGAAAATGGAACGGAATACTTAATAGTTAAAGAGTCAGATATTCTGGCAATAGTTTAGGAGAAAA
>CESD01021840.1_pt1 | contig 14468 bp, 6 predicted proteins | sample 531191 | NCBI WGS metagenome assembly CESD01 (sample SAMEA2622021, study PRJEB7988) | marine metagenome | biome: marine biome (ENVO:00000447); feature: deep chlorophyll maximum layer (ENVO:xxxxxxxx); material: "saline water (ENVO:00002010), including plankton (ENVO:xxxxxxxx)" | depth 188 m
ACCTAAAAAGGCTGCAACTTTATTGAAAAACCCAAGGAAACTGTAAAACTCCGTACTTCTAGTCTCTGGAACAATTTGACCAAATAAACTACGTGCAAGACCCTGTGATCCTCCCAATAATGATCCCATGAAGCAACCAAGTACTATAAACTGAACGAAAACACTCATTCCTAATGGCTTCCAGACATTATCTCTAGCCCAAATTGGAATGCTATCCAATACACCATCTCCTAAATTAGTTGGATGGTCCTCGCCTACGCTTGCAGCTCCGTCTAATAAGTCTCCAGAAACACTCACACTAAATCGAGTATCATCTACCGAAGAAATAAACAAAGTTATATTTGAATTGGGAATATCTTTAAGTAAAATTTTATCCGGTTCATCTTCAGAATCTCCCCAAGACCAAACTAATAACTCTTCTTCATCAACATTAGGCTTTGTTGGAAGAAGATATGACCATTCCTTAGCCCATGCTTGCTCATTAAATTCCTCATCTTCATACTCTAATTTTTGAGCCAATTCAAGTGTAGACCAGGACACATGAACTGAATAAGCCTCTTCCGTTTCATCCCATTCAAAAAGAATATCATGTTCTTCGTGTGTTTCCAACTCTAATGGAGCGAAACAAAGGCCTGCAAAACAAAGAACTACCCAACCACTTATTGAAATCATTAATGCTTGCTTGGTTCCTTTGCTTTCAGCCAATTTAGTAAACAAAATAGCTGATGGGGCTGCTACAAATTGTACTATGAGAAGGGCCCCTAACAAACCTAAAGTTCCAATACCTAAAACTGTAGTACCATAAACACCCGCTAAAGCAGTTACTGTATTGATACCATCAATGAATAAAAAATAAGCGAACATGTAAAGGAAAAGATGTGGAAATGATTTGTAATCTTTCAATGTTTGGCTAACTTCGCCAACTGCAAATCTTGCTGCATCTCTAAATTTTAATTTTTCCATCTCATTTTCAACAGGAGGCTCAGGAACCCAACTAAAAGTAATTAAAGCAAAACCATACCACCAAATCCCTGCAGAAGCCAAACAAAACGGAATCACCCAATCTGCAGTTATCATCTGTATTAATACAAAATGAACAACCAATAAAATTCCTCCACCTAAATAACCATATGCAAAAGCTCTATTCGAAATATCATCTAGTTCTTCCTGTTCTCCTAGATGAGGCAAAAGTGCATTGTAGAATACTCCAGCCCCATTTAATCCTACATTAGCAATAAGATACATAACCATAATCCATATCCAAGCTGCATTGCCGAAAAACGGAGCTATAGCTAATAGAATTGTTCCACCAGCTCCAACTACTGTCAAAATCTTAAGCCAGCGCATTTTGACTAACCTTCTATCTGCTATAACGCCTAATGGCGGACTTATTATTGCAACTGAAAGTGTAGATATCGCAATAACTAAAGACATAACTGCATCTGCAGTCATTGTTTGTGAAAAAATTGAAGTCGTTAGCCCATTCGCTTCAAAAAATAAAATTGTATACCATATAGGAATAATTGCTAATGTAACACTACACTCAAAAGCTGATTTACCCCAATCATAAAAACCATAACCGCTAATTGCTTTTTCTTTATCTTCTGGAAGATCTTTTAATTTTGAACCTAAACTAAATAATCTAGTAATGAGGTCTGCCATAAGTATTCATCAACAACCGGTTTAAATATTAATGACCTAGATGTTTCTAGAAAAAAAACATGCCCTATTTTGCCCACTCAATAGCTTTATCTAAAAAATTTTGAAATATCTCAGCACCAAATTCAGTATTCTCAACCTCAGGATGATACTGAACACCTGCATATGGAAGTGTTTCATGTTGCATTACTTGAACCTGGCATGCATCAGAAGAGGCCATGATTCTGAATCCTTGAGGCATTTCATGAACCTCATCATTATGAGATTCCCAAACATTAAATTCTTTTGGAAATCCTTTCAATATCCATCCTTCCTCAATAAGTGAAACTAAGGAAGAACCAAACTCAGGTATTGTTGCTGGACCTGCTTTACCTTGGAAATGTGTAGCCATATATTGATGACCTACACAAATACCTAATATTGGCCATTTCTCTAAATCTAAATATTCTGAAATCAGACCTAAAGCTTCTGATTCGCTTTCAATTCGCGGAGCTCCACCTGACAAAACTAAAGCTTGAAACCTGTCTAATTCTTCAATTGGAGTAACGTTAGAAACTATTTCTGCCCTGCATCCTAAATAATTTAGAACTCTATATTCGCGGTGTGTCCACTGGCCGCCATTATCTACAACTGCAACTGGAAAGTTATCGTAAGACATATTAATTTTCAGGAATTTGCCTCTTTAATCTTTCCAATCTATCTGCTCTCTCTGTTGTAAATTTCTCGATTGCTTCCATAACCCATCGAGGGCTTAAATGTGCTTCATCAATAATTTGTTCTAGACTTCCGCCAGTTCTCCACCTATTATCCCAATCTGGTGACAGGGAATAATCAGATACCACTCTATTCGAGATCCAATTCTTCATAACGCTTAAGCCTGTATTCGTAATAATCATAGAATCTGTCCATTCTTGTTCATTAATAATGGAAGATTTATAATCGGAAGTTTGCCTGTCAAATAATTCGTAAGATATAGCTGAAATAATTTTTACGTTATATTTTGAACTTATTTCATCTAGGATAGAAACTACTGTATTGGTAGAACTTGTACCTCTTACAATAACTACTCCCTCATTAGGTCTGTCATCATAATCTCTTATCAAATAAGCTCCTTTCGAAGCATCGAAATGACTAGCCATCCCTAATTTCTTTCTATCTGGTACTTCAATTGCAGGGCGTGTTAGATGAAGTACAACAATCGGTACATCTGTTGAAAATGCAGCTGCCAAAGCAGGTGCAACATCATTATGCTCCCATGGATGAATATTGATTATGTGACCCTTAGGAAAAAGCTGGGTAACTCCCGGTGCAAAAATACCAAAATGCGTTCTACTATCTTCAGCAGTCTCAGGTCCCGAATGTCCTGCAATCCACAATAATTTACCCACCTTAATTTGCGAATCTTGTGCGACTTGACTAAAAAGACGAATAGGGCCATATTTTAGATAACTAAAAGAACCATATGTACTAAATGAACCGATAAAACCATTAAATGAATCTAAAGTATTTGAATTGAAATTAACTGTCGACAAACCGGCCATCATACCTGAATTTGCAAATTCAGTAATTCCTTGAGGCATTAGTGGTGATGAAGTATTGTTTTCTTTACTATACATACCCATATCCTCCATATCTCCCCAGCCTTTAGAGAAACCAGAAATATTTGTAGAATCTGCTAAATCTGCAGACATTGCTACAAAAAGAGGACGATCGTAATTTTTCCTAGAATAGGTATTAAGCCAAGAAGCTACTTTAGAAAAACCTACCCTATTCGGAACTTTATCACCAGGTTTAGCGAATAAATCTGAAGGATAATTGGAACAATTAAACAATTCTTTATCATCAAGAGGATTATCCTGCTTAATTTTACAAGATGAAATTTCATCTGGAACTGAATCACCCAACTCAACCAAGCGATTTGCGAGATAATCAACTAATTCTTGATTATTACGTAAAACCGAAAATATAGTTTCTAAATATGAAGCTCCTTGCTTTACCTGATCCTCCCTAGATGAAGCTGCTTCTTCACCAAAATTGCTGAATTTTATTCCATACTTAGATGCGAAATCTTCCTTAGTTTTCCAAAAAAGTTCAGAATTCCTCTTGTGGGGCGCCCCATGTGATTTCTCATCAAATTTGTGATAACCACGTCCTTTGCGAGATTTAGCAAAAATCATTTTTGGGATTTCTGATTTTGAATTACCAACAAGTAGATCATAATATGCCTCTGTAAAAGAGACCCAATCTTCACAATCATTTGTACCTTCTACATGCCAACCACTTGTTTCAAATAATTCTTCTGGAGTTGATTTAACAATACTACTGAAGGGACGGCTATCAATGCCGTAATCATTCCAATCAATATAATAAACCAAATTTCCAAGTCCAAGGCCCCAAGCTGAATTTAACGTCTCAAGAGTAACGCCTGTACTCAAGCCACCTTCTCCCTCAAATGCAAAAACTTTTACTTCATCAGAACCAGCTAATTTGTGCGCCAAGGCAGCTCCTGCAGCTGCTGGAGAACCATGCCCACTCGGGCCTGTGTTAAATTTGAAAAATAAGGTTTTACCTTCCATTTCAGCATGTCCTGGAAGTCCCTTGTTTTGCCTTAAGGTCAATAAATCTTCCCAAATCAACTGAAATTCTTCTTCATTCTTAACTAAATATTTAGAATCTTGTGTTTGCTGAAACTTAATTCTAAGAGATTCATTCAATACTGCAAGTGTTGCATATACCATTGGATTATCATGACCTGCCACCAGAACAAATCTATCTGAGAAACGTTTAGTTGGATCTCTAATATCCCATCTCATAGCACCTGAAAGTAAAGTAATTAGCATACCATGAACTTTTGAACGTGAACCACCTGGATGACCGCTTTGACTTAAATTAAGAGTGATATCAATACATTGATCAATTAAATCCTTGGTAATCTCCCAAAATTGATAATCATTTTTTAAATCTGAAGGATTCTTCATGCCTTTGGGATTAAAGTATTCTTATTAAGTTTCTGCCTATCTATTAATCCTCAACTTGTCTTGCAAGATATCCTCTAGAAAATAGGATTTGAACTACTGACCACAGCATAAAGAAAACCAAAACTGATAATGCCTGCCCATATATCGTATTATATTCTATAGAATTTGAAAAACTATATGGTAAAAAATTTCCTAACAAATCATGGAATAAGAAAGCTAAGGATGTTAATATCATTGTGAATGCTAAAGTAACCACTAGTGTTGTTAAAAACCAAACTAAAACATCCTCATATTCTTTTGAATAAGCCATAACTCTTGCTAAACGACTGTATCTTGCATGCCCATAACTCAACTCTAAATACAACATAAAACTGAAAACAAAACCCAATATTGGATAAATTTGATCATTGGTGTTACCTGATAAACCAAGAGGCATTGCTAATATGAGAAATGCAGAAATTACTTGATTACCTATTTTATTTTGCCATATTCCAACCATCCCAGTAGACACTGGTAAGCCAATAAAGACCCAGAAGAGTAATTGCTGAAGAGATTCATATGGTATCCAATCAGCACCAAATATGTAACCAAAGAAAATTAGCACGAAAAAAGAAACTATTCCTGCGAAAACGTAATCGTATACTTTTTTGCTAGAAGACAATAAAACATTAGTAGTCCCCAAAAAAAGACCTATTAAAATTCCTGCAATAATTGAAGTATTCAATTCATTAATTATATTGCTATCATATAGCCCAGTGCTGAAACTGTCAAGTGCACTAAAAAATAAAGAATCTTCTAATGGATTAATCAAATAGGCAAAACTCAAACTTAACATTAGTGATAATGTGGCAAAAAATTGCATAATTGCTAAAGTATTGTTTGTTTGCATTAGCGTATCACCTCTGCTAAAGATGTAGAAAGCACTGAATCTGGATTCCATCGCATAGCTCTAGCTCCTAATGAACGAGCTTCTGTAATCTTATTATCTAATGAAGCTGAAGCTGTAAAATATACTGTTGGAGAGATTATTCTAGAATCTCTATCATAATCCAAAGTATCAGGTGCTATAACTGTCAATTTAAAACCACGAGCTGTAATCTCGCGTAAAGCTGTAGCGCTTGTTTTATCATTCTCTAAAGTAGAAATTACCATAACTGGGGAACGAGGAGTGAAATTACGAAGATCTCCTAAAACTGTGTGTAATCCAAGTGAACCTTTAGCCTTAATTTCTGCTAAAGCAGTTAACATCTTGTAAAGATGTCTTTCACCAGTATCTGGAGAAAGAACATTTACTGATTCACCATAAGTAATCAAACCTACTCTATTTCTAGTTCTTAAAAAGAAATTTACTAATGAGGCTGCAGCCTTACAAGAATAATTGAGCGGATTTCTCAGAATTGTTCCTGTGCCAGTAATTTCACGTGCATCCAAAACAAGCATAATATCTGAAATATCTTCCCTTTCAAATTGATTAACCATTAATTTCCTTGTACGTCCAAAAACTCTCCAATTAATATTCTTGAAATCATCCCCAGGAAAATATTCTCTAATTCCGTAAAATTCACCACTGGTTCCAATCCTTCTAATTGGCATAGCTCCCTGGTACATTTTAGGGAAATCTGTTGACAAATCAACACCTTCTATCTCTTCTATCTGGGGTAAAACAACTAAACTAGATTTAGACTCAATCTCAGATTCATAATAGAAAAGAAATGATGGATTATAAATTCGTAATCGTGGATTTCCCAATCTGAATTGCCCTCGTAGTCTGCAATCAAGCAAATATTGATTGACTACTGTTTCATTTTTTCTCAAACGGATAATACTATGGTTTAATCCTGACTGAACTTCAACTTCTGAAGGCAAATTATCATAAATTTCAAGAAAACCAACTGCACGACCTTTATTCTGAACGACTAAATCTATACTAACGCTGCTATTTTCAAAAACTTGATCATCATTAAAACTTCGTGTAATCTTAACATCAATTGGCCTTGTATTTACAAGACTATGAACGGCTACAAATGCTAATATTGTAGTTCCAAGTAAAAAGAGCTGAAGATTATTGATGAATGGGGCAAAAAGGACAAGAATAACGCCTAAACCAACGTAAACAATTGCCTTACGCGTCCACATTTCACTATTCCACGGTCACTGCTGGAACTTGAACTGTCATAAGTAATTCACCTATAACTTCCTCTACATTAACTCCACGAATACGGGCTTCTGGCTTAAGAATTATTCTATGTCCAAGTACAGGGATTGCAGCTCTCTTAACATCATCAGGAACAACATAATCTCTACCTGAAAGAACGGCCAAAGCTCTGGATAATTTGAATAAACCAAGACTACCACGTGGACTTGAACCTACTGCTACGCGTGGATCTCTTCTAGTAGACTGAACTAAATCAACTATATATTTCATAACTTCTTTCTTCACAAAAACCTCCTCAATTGAATCATGCATTTCAACTACTTTATCTGGAGTTGCTCTAGATTTGACTGTAAATGAATCTTTTTTCCTTTGAGAACGACCCTCAAGAATACCTGTTTCAACATCCTCGTCAGGATAGCCTACACTCAACTTAATCAAGAAACGATCCATCTGAGCTTCAGGAAGTGGATAAGTTCCTTCATATTCAATTGGATTTTGAGTTGCTAATACAATAAATGGAGATGCTAATTTGTGTGTAGTACCTTCAATCGTAATTTGCTTCTCTTGCATTGCTTCTAAAAGGGCTGCCTGAGTTTTTGGAGGTGCTCTGTTTATTTCATCGGCCAAAAGAATATTACAAAATATTGGACCTTTACGAAATTTAAATTTGTTCTTCTCAGGATCAAAGAAGTAGGAACCTGTAATATCTGCTGGCAATAAATCAGGAGTAAACTGTATTCTTTTGAATTCACAACCCAAAGCATCTGCTAATGTGTTAGACATTAATGTCTTTGCCAACCCAGGGAAATCTTCAAACAAAATATTACCATTTGCTAAAACACCTGCCATAACCATTTCAATTGTTTGTTCTTTTCCTAACACTACGTTGGAAACTTCATCTGCTATCTGCTTTGCAGATTTATTAGTTTTTTTTACTAAGTCAAGGGATTGGCTGGACTCTTGTTCTACATTTTTTTCGCTACTCAAATTACCACACACTCAATTTTTTAGCTATACTTCTGAGAATATCTGGCCTTACTTCTTGTGGATTACTCAAAAGCATCTTAATCTCTTCATCTAAGGCCACATTATAACGATTAAGTATGTCTGGCAACATACTCATTCTATCCTTTCTAGACTTTTCATCAAATTCATAAATTTGATGCTTTAATCTTAATCTTTCTAAAAAAACATCCTGAAGCGCAAGAATACCTTTGTCAAGACTGTGCCCATATGATCGAAGAGGCCTAGGTTTTCTAATATCGAAAATATGATACCAACGCTTAGGTTCAGCTTGTCTCATAGACAAACCCATTGTTAAAATTATAACTAAAACGAGAACATTTAATCTAATAACTTGAATGATTAAAGTATCTCCTGCTAACAGAAAATAAAAACCTAAAGCACTTTGGAATAAACTTGCTCCAAAAGACTCTTGAGTATGTCTTGATTCGTCAAACAAAACATCACCTTCTGTTCCAATCATTGACTCTATCAATTTTAAAAGAAAATCTGAATTTCTATCTTCAGCCCACATCAAATTTATTGGCAAGCTTGAATCTGAAACAAAAACTGCAGTCCCTAATGGATTACCCTCTGCAGATTTCATCTCACATCTCATTCCAAGAGTAAATCCCTGTGGACCTGAAACTTCATCATCTGGAGTTATTAATCCATCATCATCGGAATCAATCCAAGAATTTTTTGAAGTTGTAATAAATATTTGCTTGTTCCATTCAAATCCCTGACTCCAAAGATTAACATATTGAGAACCTAAATCCCTGATTGCAACGGGCTCATTTAGAAGAATATTATATGATTCTCCTTCAACTATGGCTGTAGTAGGAATAAGAGATAGATTATCTCTATAATTTTGGTCCCATAATCTATGCTTAACAAATTCAATTGCAAATAATTCAGCTATGGTATTTGAATAATCATAATCTCCAAAAACTAGTATGCTTCCTCCTTTTTCCATATATCTTACTAATATTTCTAATTCTAATGAAGAATAAGGTGATTCTGTACCTACTATTACAAATAAAGTAGAAGTAGGGTCAGAAATTTCATCAAGAACACCAGGATTAGATAAAACTGCACTTACATTATAATTTGAATCTGAATCAGTTTCTAAAGCTTCTCTAAAATTGGAAATATCATTCCAGTCATCATCATATGCTGAAAGTTGTGGGTCTCTTTCTGCAACATATTGCAATAGTGGAAAAAGAATTAAGGTACAAACTGAAATTGTGGCAAAAAGAAATATTATACCCGAACGGCTAGAAATTTCCATATTATTCTTCTGATTTTGAATTATTGAGATCTAAGCTTTCAATAACTGTCCTTAATGCTGAAACTGCATTAATTCTGTGATCATCATCTAATTCTTTTTTAGTATAATCTGCCTCTTCATACAAAATAGTTAAGCGTGCTACTGAATCTTGATCTAATGAAAGTGCAGTCCGTAGTGCTTCCTGGAATTCTCTAACAGTTTCGAAATGCTTTCTAAGATAGCCATGACCTTGTAATACCTTACACATTTCTTTATAGGAAAATACAATTGAATCACGATAATCCATATTTGCTTCCAATGCCAATGCGGTAGATTCTAAAATTCTTTGGATTTCTCTTAAATGACGATCTCTATACCATTTCCAGCCAAGCAATACTCCTGATGAGGCTACTATAGTTGCTCCAATAATTGCCCACATTGCATAGTTTGATTCTTGCGTAGGGGCTCGGTAAATAATCGTAGATTCTATATTGCTAGCTACATATTCCTCGTTTCCAGTATAATTAACAAGAACTTGCATAGGAACCGTTGAATTACCTGAAAAATATGAGGTGAAGGTTGCAGTTCCATTAAGATCTGTAACTACCATTGTAGTCATTCCTAGTGGTTCAAGTGAAATCAATAATGGAGCACCATTAACAACAGTACCATCATACATTTGAAGAGTAATTGTACCTGTAAATTCCTGTTTATACTCCAAGGATGCTGGAATATCGAGTGTCAAAAATGTTTGACCTTGAACAAATAATTTAGAAGTGGTACTATTTCCAATATAATAATTATTGCCAAGTGATTCTACTGTTAAATTATGATAACCTAGCGAAGTTCCAAAGGGTATTTCTAGGCTAATACTAAATTTTCCTTCCGTATTTGTTTTCGCAATCAGAGGAAATCCAGAATCTAATGATAATCGAACTTCTAAATTGGATACTGGACGATTAGCTTTATCAAATACGAAGCCAGAAATTACTTCAGTTGAATTAGTCATTGAGCTATAATCTGACATTTCAATTCGAATATTATGAGAAACCTTTAGAACCCAACTTGCTGTAGAGGAAAGATAAAATTCATCAGGAATATAAGTTACCATTATTGTATTTTCTCCCGCAATACTTTCATTTGGAACTAAATATGTATTTTCAAAGTAACCATTGGAATCTGACTCAATTGTTTCGACTATGTTTCCATCAAATGAAAAACTTAAAACTGCCTTAAGTGGATTGCCCATATCATCTCTTAAAGTTCCATTAAAAGTAAATGATTCACCAACAATAACTTCTGAGTCTGAAAATATTTGAATATTAGTAGAAGCTAAAACTCGGACTTCTTGCTCTGCAGAATTTGGAAGGTAGTATTCAATTCCTAAATATTCCCATTTTGCAACATAATTACCTAATCTTTGAATAGGTGCTAAAGTAATGTTTTGTTCAACCAAACCTTCAGCATTTGTAACTAAATGATACCTTTTACCATTAAATGTAACATTGACGTGTTCATTTACCATAGGGTTGGCTAAGTCATCCAACAAATACGAACTTAGGAAAAATTCTTGATTGCGGAAAACTTCAATATCACTAAATTCAAAAATAGTAGTGGATAATATCTCTGCATCTTCATTATTATTTGATAAAATATAAAAATAAGAACCTTTGAAAATCACTTCAATATTGTGGCTACCTAAGGATGTTTCTCTTGGAACTAAAAAATCAAAACTGTAAAGGCCTAAATCCTGCGTTGTTGTATTTCCTACATAATTTCCATCAAAATAAAAATCTAATTCTAAATCTGGAAGGCCTACACCTGCCGCATCACGAAGATATCCTGAAATTGTTGAAGATTGATTTCTATAGCCTCCTAACCACTGTATTACTATTTCAGTTTCTCTTTGTACAAATACTTCAACTGAATCTGAGGATTCTCTAAGATAATTTTGATCTTCAACCTTAGCCATTAATGAATGGTTACCAACCATTGTATCATATGGCAATTTGAAACTACCATCAAACTCCCCATTAACTGATTCTACTGTAGTTCTTGTTATTCCATTCCACAAAATCTTAATCTCGCGATCCAGAGGAACGCCTAAATCATTCTCAACAAAACCGTTAAAAGAAACATTATTACCTGCAATTACTGAATTATTAAAATCTATAATTTCAATTGATGTACTACCCCATATTGTGTAATTTGCTACATAATTTGAAGAAAGATAATAACCAAAACCTCCAAAATCAAGCTCAACAGGGATGACTCCTACTGGATGATCTAAATCTGAGCAACTCCATTCATCATCACAAATAAAACTAAAACTACCATTAACGTCTCCTGTGACATATCTCAAATAATCACCATTCCAGAAAATATTAACTTCAATATCCTCAACTGGCTGTCCCCTATCATCTAAAATTGTGCCGTTAAACCAAACTGTTGAGCCTCGAACTAATTCAGTATCTGGAATAAATATTGAGGTTTCAGAAACTACTGTAAATTCAACCGTTTTTGATGCATTATCATAATATGGTTGTGTTGTATTATCAAAACTAACTTGAACTATAACCTTACCTAATAATTGAGCATTTGGTACTAAATAAATTTTAGAATATGAACCACCAAAGTCAGTAGTAGATATACCATCTATTTCATTATCTCCCCAAACAAAAGAAAGATCTAATCCAGATATTGCTAATGAATTTTCATCTCTTGCAAAACCTGTAATCTCTATTTCTTGATCTCGTAAAACTTCTTCTTCATTTATTTCAAGAATAACTTTCTTATGGAAAAAGACTTCTTCTTGAGAAGTGGCTCCCAAATTATAATCTACCTCAGAAAAACTAATTTTCAATATATGTGAACCTACATCTAAGTATGATGATTCTGGAGTATACTGAAAGTTGAAATTACCATCAGTAACGAAAGACTCAACAAAAACATCATCAAAATAAAACACTAAACTTCCTGTGAATAATGTACCATTATCCATTGAAAGATTACCTGAAATTGAAAAATTATCTCCTGCATAAAAATGATTCTTGTCTATTTGGAAAGTAATCACAGACTGTTGATAAACTTCAGCTAACTGTGAAGCTGTAGACTCATCATGCAAGTAATTACCACTAAAATCTGCTAACCAAGTTACATTACCAAGTGGAGTGTCTATTGCAACTGGATATTCATATGAAAAATCACCATCTGATTCAGTAGTAACTGTACCTAAAATTTCCCCATTCCAAGTTAACTGAATTTCTTCGTCAGAAATAGGCTCACCGAGATGATCATTGAGTTCTCCTTCCAGGGTCATTGTTTCACCTCTTGTTATTTTCAAAGAGTCGGAATCTAGTGTAATAGAACTAGTTCCAAGAATTGTAAATGATAATTCTACTTTTTCATCTGGTAAAGTTTCACTTGTACTAACAAATGTAACAATTATTGTGTAATTTCCTGCAGCTAAACTATTTGGAACTGAAATTTCACTAGACCAACTTGATTCCTCTACATCAAAAGAATCAAGTTGAGAACCTGACAATTCAATCATTATATTCCCATTATCAACAGCTTTTTCTAAAACACTACCGTTAACATAAAGATTATTTTCAATATATTCTTTTTCAACGGAAAGATTAGCTTCTAAACCAACAGTTTCATCCATAATAACTAAATTTGTTGTAACTGTATTATCATTAAGATAAGTAGAACCATCAAAATGTGACTCTAATCTATAATCATCATCTGATGTTGGTTGGCCATCTTCTGGAACTGTCCAATTAAATACAAAGTTACCAAATGAATCTGTTGTGGTAGTCCCTATATCACAACGATAAGGTTGCCATCCTGAAGGATTGCAGCGAATATTATTTGGTTTGCCGCCACCCCATCCTGGTTCCCATATCTCAAACTCTATTTCTTCATTAGATGCAGGAACATTACCAATATCTAATAAAGTTCCTGAAACAATTAAATTCTGACCTTTACCTACTGATGACGGGGCTGAAACTGTCAAAACAGTATCTGATGAGACTTCAACTTCCTTAGGGCCATCAACTCCCAAGAATCCTTGCTTGTATGATGCAGCGTAAATTTCATTGATGCCTGGAAGAGCTGCAAGAAAATCTGTAGAATTGTAATCAAAATTACCTGAATTATCTGTAACTGTAGAACCTATTTCAAAAGCTGGATTAATATGGTCCTTATCCCACATCCCAAAACCTATCGGGAAATTTAACAACTTTGTACCATTTTCATCCTCTGCATAACCAGTAATGCGTATTGTTTCACCTTTTTCAACTTCTTCAGGTGAATATGTTTCTATGACAATGCTCACCTCAATTCCAGTCATATTACCTATATCATCTGGATCCATTTCATCAAAATTGAATGTATCTCCTTCCTCTTCTTCGTCATCAGGTCGATCTAACGTAGTGCTACTTCCAGTTCCTCCCAAATTAATTCTTTTCCAATGACTTGCTGAAAAAGTTTCATTATCTTCAGGAACATATACTTCAACAAATGCATGGGCCTCGTTAGAAACATATCTTGTCGGAGCACCTAGGGCTAGAGCAGTTACAAAGAAACCAAATGATCTATGTCTACATGCACCTATCCCATTTATACAAATTGTTTGATAAGCATCCCATGGTTCTTCTGTATCTGGAACATCTCCATCTCCTTCAATAAATGATGAAAAATACCAAGTTAAATTATCAATAATCAGTGCTAAATTAGTTTCAGGAGTTCCATTATCAGGCCAAAGCCAATACAATGGTTCATTAGCTATTGTTCCATTATCATGCCTATATTGAAGAAATTCTCTAACATTCTCTTTAACTTGATTAGCACCATTAATCTGCCTTATTGCTTCATCTGGAATATCATTTATAGTCAAATCTTCTGAAATTGGCCTATTGAAATAGGAACCATTTGTCCCCATTCTATATTTCAAATCAATAACAACATTTTCACTACCTTTAACATAATAATTATCTGCTCCATCTTTATAAAAGCTAATACTAACATCCGTTGAATTGGGATCATAATCAATTATTTCAGCATCCGGAGAAACTGAAGGTATCTTGGTATATTCAGAAGTGCTTATCGTAATGCCCATCCAAATCCAACCCTCAAAAATATTCGAATAGCCCTCGTAACCGGTTGGGAAAATCTCATATTTATCTGAATTGAAATTGTACATCGTATACATGTCTGTAGGATTTGAGGCTTGATCGTCATAAAGGAGAGCATCAAATGAAGTCCATCTCTTCAAACTACCAAGGACTGGATCAAATATCTCATAAATTGTAACATTCCCATCTGTGGCTCCTGTATCTGGATTGCCTCCCTCGTCATCATCACCAGGATCTACTGGAGGAGGATCTTCACCATCTGGTTC
>CESD01021132.1_pt1 | contig 14412 bp, 12 predicted proteins | sample 531191 | NCBI WGS metagenome assembly CESD01 (sample SAMEA2622021, study PRJEB7988) | marine metagenome | biome: marine biome (ENVO:00000447); feature: deep chlorophyll maximum layer (ENVO:xxxxxxxx); material: "saline water (ENVO:00002010), including plankton (ENVO:xxxxxxxx)" | depth 188 m
AAAAAAAGATGGCCATAAAAACAATGTCTGCTGGAGGCGGTGGCGGTGAAAAGTTCAAAGAAGGATGGCATGAAGTAGAAATATCTAGTGCTGAATATGGAACTTATGAAACTGGCAACGGTGATAGCAAAAAGTATATAGATGTTTTGATGAAAGACTATCCTGAGAACATGAACATTAGAGTGTATGAAACATTTAATAACACTACTAAAGAAGAGTTTAAGATAGCAAATCTATTTAAACATGCTAATGCTGGTATTGTTGGAGTATTGAAAGATCCTAATGGAAAGAACCCATTAATTCAGTATGATGACGATACTAAAAATCTTGTAGGTAAAACTATTCAAGTTTATGTTTACAAGGAACAAAAAACAGGTAATGAATACAGTAGAGTATTTGACACTGTCGCACCTATAGCTCAAGAAGGGGAACATTTATCTTTCAGTCCTGAAGCAGTAGGTAGCATTAAGAATGGTATTATAAAGCAAGTAGAAAAGAAGATGGAAGCAGAAAGCAAATCAGCTCCAACTACTACTGTTACTGCTGAAGATATACCCTTCTAAATAAAAAACTAAAAGAGAGCCAATAACTGGTCCTGTAGATACGCCTGTAAAGTTGCAAAAGCAGGTTATAGAAAGATTCACTCTATATTAAATATCCAGAAATTAAAGGAATATGTGAGGCTCTCTTTTACAACCAGAGGAGACCCAATGAAATATACAGTCAGGAATCATATAACAGACTTTTTAAAGATGAAGAAAATGCAGAATGAAACATTTCTTACACATGATATTCAAAATTTATCTAATGCGTGGTTTGTACGTTTTAATTATAGGTTAGGCAGCACTGAGACCTATACTAGAGAATTTAGAAGAATGAGATTAGATGAAATTGTAGAAGTTGAAAAACTAAATAGAGTAAATAAAGAACAACTCTGGAGGATAAAAGGGATTAAATGATAAAAGAATATGCTTTTGGCTTAGCTAACAGACATCATTTTGGCGATATAGCAGATATAGATAAATGGGCTGGTATGGCTCAAGATACATTTATGTCTTTATGGGATTATGATGCACATGTTGTTGAGTATGTAAAAGAGAAAAAAACATTATCTAGCTATGATGGTATATTGTATATGCCTGATGAATTTATACTAGATGTTGACGGTACTAACCCAGAAAATGCAAAACAAAAAGCAATAGGTTTAACAATATTGCTTGATGACTTGTGTATACCTTACCAGCTTTATTTTTCTGGTACTGGTTTTCATGTAGGTATACCAGGTGAAGCATTTAGATGGAAGCCTTGTCCAGATTTACACTTAAAAGTAAAAGATGAGCTTATGAGTAAAGGTGTATATGAATATGCAGACTCATCTGTATCTGACAAGACTAGACTTATTAGAGTAGTAAATACGTTAAATAGTAAATCTAAGCTTTGGAAAGTTCCAATAACTAAAGCAGAGCTTAGTGATTCTGTAGAAGAAATACAGAAACTTGCATCAAATAAAAGAGATAAATTTGAGTTTACTGAACTAGAATGTGAACCAGTATTTGATGTTTTAAAACGTAAAACTAAAGCTAATGATAAAAAGTTTGAAACAGTTACTTTAGGTAGAAATCCTGATCCTGTATGGTATCCATGTATACAAAAGATGTTGGATGGCAGCCCACAAGGCTCAAGGCATCAATTAGCGTTACGGATAGCCGCACACTTAAGATGGAGATATCCTGAACATGTAGTTAGAACTATTATGGAAGATTGGCGACAACGAGTTGATATCAAGACACATCCGTTTACTCAAACTGAGATGGACAAGATAGTAACAGATTGCTATGAAGGGCATAATGGTAATGGCTATAATTATGGTTGTAGCGATGTTTGGATGGACAAGAATTGTCAATCTACATGCAGACTATATAAAGCAAAAGCCTCACAAAACACAATGGATGCAGCAAGTATGGAGAAAGAGCTTGTAGAGTTTCTAACTAGAGACCACAATCCAGTTAATATAGGTACAGCTTATGGCGGTGATTATCCAGTCTATCCAGGCGAAGTGGTTATCATACAGGCTCCTCCTAAATCTATGAAAACTATGTTATTGCAAAACTGGGTTAATACCTTTAAACGTAATACATATTTTCTAGAAATGGAGATGAGTCCAAGGCAAATGTGGATGAGATTTGTTATGATAAATAATAAATGGAACGAAGAGCAGTTAAAGGAGTATTATAGCCAATATTCTAATGGAATCAGTAAAGACTTTGACTGGCTAACAGTAGACTATAGTAGTTGTTTTGCTCATGAATTGCAAAAACGCATACAAATGCTTCCTCAGAAACCTGAGATAGTAGTTGTAGATCATATGGGTTTATTCAAAAGCAAAAGAACAGACAATAATATGAAGGTAGAAGAAGTTTCTCAGTCGTTAATGGAACTTGCTATACATAATAATATTATTGTATTTGCTGTATCTGAGATAACTAAGTCTGCATACGCAGAAGGTATGAATATTGCGTCAGCAAAAGGTTCGTTCCGTATTGCATATAATGCTAATAAAGTTATATCTGTAACGCCATTTAAGAATGATGAAAATCTTATACAAATGTTAAAGATAGAAAGCACAGCTAATAGAGAAAAAGAAAATTTAGATGTGCAATTAAACGTAAATGGAGCAATAATAGGATGAAAAACATACTATATAAAGTAAATCATGTAGCAAGGTATACTTTATGTGGTAGTTGCGATAAAGGAGTTGAGTGGGAGTATGAATTAGATCATGCTCCTAGCTACTCTTTATGCTACTGCACACATGATAGTTATACTAATTTAATTAAACAATTTGTAAAACGTAAAATGAGGAGAAAAGATGAACCCATATTCTGATATAAGAAAAGTACCTCTTGATTACCAAGGGATACAATCAAATGCTTATTCTGTGCAAAGACAGGATATAGACAAAGAAGGATGCTTTAACTGGAAAGAAGTAGGTACAGTTAGTAATAACTACCTGCTTGTTGACAATTCTAGAGTAAGAAATATGGCTGAAGAAATAGCTACTAATTCTAATCTAAACATGGAAGAAGAAAAGACATTCTTTGATGGTAGAAGGTATGCTATAAGCTATATAGCTAGAGATAATAGTATTGGAGAAGTTGATGTTGGAGATGATGTAGCTATTGGATTTCAAATGTGGAATAGTTATGATGGCAGCACATCTTTAGGATTTAAGATGATGATATATAGACTTGCTTGTACTAATGGTATGATGAGTCATAATGTATTAAATAAATATAGATTCAGACATAGTCCTGATAGTGAAAACTGGGAAGAAGAGCTAGAAAAAGTATCTGGTATTCTTCAAGCTGGTGGTGAAGGTAAGCATAATTCAGTCAATGAAATGATATCCAACTTTAAATTATTAAATAATATGAATGTAGGAGTAGACGAATTAAGCTACCTAAGATTTAACCATCTAGATAATGTCCCTACAGGCACTTGGGGCTCTGTAATAGATAGATATCTAGAAAAACCTAAATATACAGGTTGGAACCTGTTAAATGCAGCAACAGATGAATTGTGGCATAAAGAAAAGCCAACAGTTGCATCATACAATCATAATGCTACAATAGTAGATGGATTATGTAATTGGGCTGCAGCAAGAGCATAAAATTATAGGTGTCTACGAGCGTAAAAGTAGGGTCTATTCATTGAATAGTTAACACGCTAAGCTTAAGCAAGCCGACCTGACGAGGTTATAGAGACATAAGAGAGGGAAACAAATAGCTGTGCTCAGCTCTCACCTATATAGAATTAGTGTAGCCATGTCAGTCACGGACTTTTAGTCTAAGAGAAGATAAATAAGATTACCGCTGTGTAACTACAGTTGCATTGGCGCACTATAATTAAGACTGCCTTGTGAGACTCCCGTCTTCTGAAAAATGGAACCGAGCTTAGGCAGTCTTATAATATAAAGGAGAAGAATGAAATTTATAAAAAGAAAGACTATGAAAATAAGAAATTCAGGTCGTAGTAGTGATTTTATAACACCATCATTTGGCTTTGGTTGCATGTATAAGTGTAGTTATTGCTATATGAGAAGACATTTACCTAACGGACTTACAATAGCAACTAATACAAATGAAATTATAGATGCAATAGTAAGGCATTTATGGCTATTAAAATGGCCTAAAACTCCAAATCAAACACATGATATATACTATACATACGATTTTAGCTGTAATGAAGATTATGTATTGCATGCTAAATACCATGAATGGCAAATACTTTTTGACTATTTTAAAGAAAATGAAAGAGCAATGGGTACAGCTGCTACAAAATATGTTAATAAAGATTTATTAAAGTATAATGCAAATAGAAAAGTGCGCATAAGGTTTAGCTTAATGCCACAAGTCATGTCTGATAAAATGGAGCCTGGAACAAGTAAAATTATAGATAGAATTAAAGCTATTAATGATTTTTACGAAGCAGGGTACGATGTGCATGTAAACTATTCACCAATTATTGTGTATGAAAACTACATAGATGATTATGTCAAACTATTTAAGAAAGTAGACGAGATAATAGATCCTTCTATAAAAAATAAAGTTAAAGCTGAGTGTATATTTTTAACACATAGCGAAAAATTACATATTAGAAATAGAAAAGAGATAGAAGAATTACTGTGGAAACCTGATTTGCAAGAGGAAAAAATATCGCAATACGGCAATAAAAACATAAGATATAAACACAGATTAAAGAAAGTTTATATAAATAAGTTTTTAACAGTGCATAATCACATGCTACCTTGGCAAGAGGTAAGGTATATATTTTAAATTGTGGAGGCTTGAAGAATTTTTCGTTGAAAATGACGACAAGATATGCTAACTTTAAGCCTCTACATTACTTCTAGGAGGAATTAATGAAAGAAATTAGCAATGGTTTCTTAAAAAAAGACACTAAAGCATACAAACCTGACAAAGAAACTGGTAGATGGAGAGGTGTAGCTACTAAAAACGGTAGTTTTACAACTATAAAACCAGGATGGACAGGTGAAGTTACAATTAACAAGAAAAAACATATAATAGAGGTATGGTCATTCGATACGAGATGGGGTGTTCAAAGCCTTTTTTATAAGTTATATGAACAAACAACCAACAAAGAGGAAACTTATGACAGATCATCAGAGTTCTGAATACGAGATAAAAGTTAGATATCCAAAAACATTAGAAAAATTTAAAGAAGTTCAGAAAGAACAGCTTGAATTATTCTGTAGAAAACAATTAGACTATGGCCCTAGTAATATTGGATTAGGCACTGCTAAGCCAGTAAAGCCTAACGATATAAGGCTATCTGCTATGGGGGTAGGTATTCGTATGCAAGATAAAATATCTCGCTTTTTAAACCTATCTATGAACGATAAAGAGCCTAATAATGAAAGTTTAGATGATACATTAATAGACATAGCCAATTATGCAATAATGGCTTTAATAGTAAGACATAAAAAATGGGGGAAATAATGACTAAAAAGAAAGAAATAGTAAAAGAAGTAAAGAAAAAAGATCCAACAGTAACACAAGAACAAGTTAATGCAATTTGGGATGTTATAGATAATATGCAAAAACATTTAGATTATATAAGTGAAAAACTAGAACGATGTATGTCTAGGCTGGGGGTTGAGTAATGAAACAAAAAAAAGAAAAACCAACTATGAAAGACGTAACTATTGTAATAGGTAATATTTTAAACAAACTTGATTTTGTAGAGCATAAAGCTAAAACAGTAGAAGCTCTATTTGCACAATATATTGACTTTCAGAAAAATGGTAAGAAATTTAATTCATACATAGAAGAAAAATTGGAGGAAATTAATGACACAAACACAAAAGACTCTGGAAAGAGCAATGAAGGAAATAGAAAGGCTAAAGTCTCAAGTATTAAACCTAGAAAAGGAGCCAAAAAGCAAAAGTAAACCTAAATATAAGCATGCTAGTTTAAGATTAGAAGCAATATTAAAAGGAAGAAAGGCTGCAATGGATCGTTTTAATAAAAAACTATTTGGAGGTAAAAATGCCAAGCAAAAGTAAAGCTAAGGGTAATACATTTGAAAGATTAATAGTAAATAAAGCTAAAGATTTAGGCCTTAAAGCTAAAAGAGCTTGGGGATCTAATGGTCAATCTATAGGTTGGCATGAAGAAGTTGATGTCCTTATAGATAACAGCTTTACTATTCAAGCAAAATGTAGAAAAAAACTAGCAGACTTCTTGATTCCAAGCGAACATGTTGATTGTGTAGTTTTTAAACAAGACAGGGGAGAAACATTAATTTTATTAAGATTTGATGACTTTTTAGAAAATCATTACATGAAACCAGAGGAAAAGAATGATAAATAACTTTACAATAGGTGCACATAACATATTTGGTATTAGTTTTTTTAATATCAAACCTATAAATACAGACATATTATGGATTACAATTCTATGTCTGCATTTTCAAATTAGAGTAAGAAATAGATTTGTTGAATTTGTAACTGGCATAGGTTTTAAAGATATGCTATTTAAAATAAAACTAAATGTTTCTGCATAACAAAAAGGCTTAGTCTATTAATTTAGACTAGGCCTATCCTATTCTGCTGTATTTTCTTTATTTAACAAGTCTAAAAGCAATGCATCTAATTCTTTTCTAGGAGACTGTGATTTTTTTCTTGTTTTCCAAGGCTTTACTCCTGTAAACTGCTCAGTAGTTTCTGCAACAGCTTTACCATAATCTTTTGTCCAAGATCTTCCATAAAGACCAAGCTCGTGTCTTACAACATCAAAACCTCTTCTATCCCATATAGCAGGCAAGTCTTTTGTAAGTAATCTATCTAGCGATATACTAAGTTTTTTCCATGCATTACTTTTTTCATACCATTCTTTTTTACCTTTTAATCTATCCTCAAGTAAAAATTCAGGAGCATCTCCATCTTCATAGTAATCTATATACCCTGTTAGAACTTTTTTCCAATGTTCGTCAGGAGTTTCATATAACTGAAAAACATTAGCAGCATAAAGCATATCTCCTACAATTGGTCCAGTAAAGTCGTTTATTAAACCTCTTTTTCTACCTTCCATTTCTTCTGGTTCCATAGTCATATAATCAGCTAAATCTTTTAATCGGGTAACCGTATCATTTTGGAATAAGTTTGTTATATCTAAATTTAGCCCAACAGATAATGCATAAGACAGTAAAGTAATCCCATAAAATCTCATTGAATTTCTAAGTTCGTATGCATTCCACTGTCTTGACATTAAAGCATCTTTAGCCCCTATCATGTTTCTAGCCTGTAATGCTGCAAAAGACATAGGGTAATGCATAAATTGCAGTGATACTTCGCCTAATGCTCCCATATAATTTTTAGCAGTCATAACTGGTTGACCATTTGCATCTAATTTAGTAGGAGCTATGCCACCTACTGCTCTAGCTTTAGCGTGAGATGCATACTCAAATGCAAAATTGTTTACAGCTTTAGTAGCAAAGTTAGTAGCTTTTCTAATTATTGCAGCTTCATTAGCTTTTGTGTATTCAGCTGCAGTAGTCTCAGTATCAAATGTATTTTCTTTAGGTACAAGAACTTTATGTCCTAACAGTCTTTCTTTAGCTTGAACATACGCTACTCTAAACATCCATTTACGTGTAGAGTTTTCAGTAAATCTATGAAACACTAAAGAAAAACTTACAGCTTTGTCAAGTAATGGATCTAATGTTTTTTTAATACCTTTATCTACATACTCAACTTTACCTGTCATTGGGTTGTATTTTATATCAGTTTCTTTAACACTTGATGGAACTAGTCCTTCTGCTATAAGCTCTTTACCGCCTTCAGTAAATGTAAAGCCTTGTTCTCTTTCTATATTAGCAAGCTCCTTACTATATGTAGAATTGTATTTTCTTACAGCATCCATTGAAGTTCTCATACCTTGTGAGCCAAAATACCATAAAGCACTTGCTCCGTTTCTTATAGCCCCAGTAAATGACAGTCCCATAGATTTTAAAGTTTCAATAGCCATAGTAGTTCTAACTATATTGTTTACCCAATCAGGTCTTTCACCCATACCTTTTGTAGCTACTTGAAATGTATCTTCTAAATATGTTCGCATGCTTCTTACAAATTCAGGATTAATATCTTCGACTTGAAATCTTCTCATTGCTGGTATAAAAGCTTCTTGTATAAAGTTTATTTTATTAAAAGCTATAACATCTTTAGAATACCTATCTAATATTAAGAAAGGATTTTTACTCCAAACATTGTTAAGTATATCGTTTCTAGCTTGCGCTACACCAGGAACCATACCTTCTATTCTGTCAACTAATTGCTCTGCTTTTACTTTATAATTTTTACTAGTATTAGCTTCCATTACATTTCTCATTCCATAGTTTAGCTCAGCTACATTTTCTAATAATACATGAGGAAGATAATCTCCAGACTCAATACCTTTTCTTATTCGCTTTTTAGCTTCATTTATTCTTTTAGAAAAATTGAGAGTACTTTTATCGTGTACAGGACTATCTGATAATAATTTTACTACATTTTCCATCCTATCAAGCCCATTAACAAGCACTCCGCCCATTTTATCTAATACTTTTCTTGACTTTTTAGTTGCTTCTCTTATGTCTTTATTGTATCCAAATTGTTTTTTAACATACTCACCTTTAGGCATTGACATAAGCTCTACGTATTGATTTAAAACATTTTCTCCATTAAATGTAAACAATTCATCATATCTTTTTAAAAAATCTGCTTGTTCTGATTGAGATGCTCCGCCTAATATCTTTTTTTCTAGCTCAGCAAACTCTTTTTGCATAGATTTAATTTTTCTTTTAGGTAAACCAGATTCTGTAACTAATGCTGATCTAATGTGATCTGATATTTCTTTAGAATGCTGTAAATAATAATCAAGCCTGTTTCTTTCAAAGTTAATTGACTCATTTACTTTACTGTAAAACACTCTTGTTACAGGAGAGTAATTGGCTAACGACTCGCCAACATAAAAATATTTTTGCATTACTCCTAGACTCCCTTCTTTATAAGTTGTGTCTAGTTTATTAATTTCTCTAGTAAGCCTATTCATCATACCTTTAGTAAATTCAAAATCACTGTTAAAAGGTATTTTAAACAAATGTTCAGACATATCATTTAGATATTGCTCTGCCTTTAATTCTTGATAACCTCTTTCTCCTATGCTACCAATGCCTTTTTTTAAAGCAGTTTTACTATTCCAATGCTTAACTATCTTTTCAAAGTTTTCATTTTCTTCGCCATAAAAACATATAGACATTAATTAAATCTCCTATTTATTATTTGCATCTTTCAGGTCTTTTAGATGCTTCTTTCCATTTACCTAATAATTTTACTACTTTTCTAACACCACCATCTCTTGTACCTGTTCCTCGCAATCCACCAGTATATACACCAATTCCGTTTTTATCTACAAAAGCTTTCATGCTAACATCTAAAGGCCTGCTTAATAAAGTAGTTAATGCTGACTCACTAAAGTTATCAGGTAAAGCAATGTTTCTAGCGTATTGTGGACTAGGCAATAAATCATATGTTGCATCCATAGTTAAACCAGATAGATAATCTCTAGTAGAGTTGTATTCTTTTATTAATAAAGACGCTACATCTTTATTTCCAGTTTCTTGCAAATACTCAAACACTCCTTTAAATACACGTTCATTTAGTGAAAGATATGGTAATTCTGCTGGAACTTTATCACCTTTTATTATATGTCTTGTAACAGGCTCAGGAGTTAATAGCATTTTAGCTTTATAATATACCATAGCTTTATCATAATCAAATACCTGAGAACCGTCTTCTCCACGTTTTGTTAATTCTTTAATGCCAGCTTTGTCTAAAACTACACCATTAGCATCTTTATACCTAAAATAATTATCAAGCTGCAATCGTCTGTTTCTTTTTTCTTGAGACCATGGCTCTACTGCTCTACTAGTTCTAAATTGACTTAAAGCATCTCTCCACCCTTGTTTCATTTGACTTCTAGTCATATCAGCAAACTGTAAGTATTTTTTAAATGCTGTTTTATTAGCCCACAAAGGCATGCTATTATTAGTGTAATGCCAAGACAATCCATCTATTGCTTTTTCTTTAGATATTCTAGTAGATACAATTGGATTTTTTAATACTATAAATCGACCAGTAAGATTTTGCGATCTTCCAGGTGTTTTGCCTAATTTACCTTCTACAACAGTTTCAAATTTTAGTGCTTTAAAATTAGGGTTTCCGTCTATTTGCAAAGGACCTAGTATTCTATAAACATAAGAAGGTTTAAAATCATTGTTAAATATAGCCCTAGCTCTAGTATGATTTTTTATATTAGTATCTGTAGCTTCGTTAACATTCTTAATAACTTCTGCTGTCCTTACATTCTCTATAAATGTTTGAGCTCTTTCTAAATTATCTATCTCTCTACTATATTTTAAAATTTCAGACTCAGGAGTATTTTTAAACATTAAAGCTTTATCTAAGTTTCTATTAGCAGAGCGTATCCCTTCTGAGTATATTTGATGCATTAATGATGCATGCTCAATATTTTTTAAAGAGTTTCTACCTGCTCCTTGATTAAAAGAAAAGACTTGTTCATTAGCAGACAACTGATTGAATCCGTCATTACTATTAGGGTCAAGTCCTAAGGCTCTAAATGTAGCTAATTCGTCTAAAAATAAGTCTGAGTTAACCTTTATGTCTCCCATATTTTTTACATCGCTATAAGCGTTATCTATCTCAGAGTTTCTAAACATTTCTTTAGTAACCATTTCATGCATATACTTACCTACATTAGATGACTGTATCATTTTATCAACACTTATATTGCCAAATTTTATTACATCCTTTCTAGGAGTTATCTTCCCACTTAATATTCCTTGAGCAATATCATTTCTATCTCTTAATGTTAAATTTGTATCGCCTTTAAAGAAAACTTCTGACAATTCCCCAATTTTAGACCTTAAAACTCCTTGTCGTCTATATTTGTTTAGTAGTTGTCTAAACACAACTGCATTTGGGTTAGATAAAAACTTTCTTAAAGCATAGTATTCTCTTTGAACGTCATACGATGTTGCACTCCTACTACCTTGCACGTCATGTATTTGATTAAACAGCTTATTAGGAGAGCCTAATATTTCTGCAGTTACTTCTATTGCATTTGACATAACACTACCTGGTTCAACACCTTCAAATATTTTACCTGTAAAGTCTTTTTCACCTTTTCCATGCCAAAAATAGTCAAATAGATTATCTCCCTTTAATGCAGGATTTACATTCTTAATATAGTCTTGTATACTTTGATTAGCTTTTTCCATTCTTCTATTAATGTTTCCATGATTTGCAATTTGATTCACATCAAAACCAATAGTTTTTGAAATATTTTTACCGCCTATACTAAAATCAGTTAAATACATCCACTCTAAAGCGCCTTGGAATTTAACAACTCTACCTAAAGCCATTTGATCTGTCATTATTTGCGACTTTGCTTCTGTTAAAGTGTTACCTCTCATACCAGCATGTGTAACACCTCTAGATCTATCCATTTCTATACCAAATATATTAGTTTCTCTTGGAGGTATAGGTAACGTAGGATACTCTTCTTGCACAGCTGCATCTCTATAGTTTTGTTTTGCAAGCTTAGATAGCGCATTATTATCTTTTATATCGCCAAAGAACATAGTCCATCTAGCCTTATCTCCATCATGATCACCCTGTGCGTTTGCATGCGTATCATGAGGATTTAAGCCTACCATAGTACCTTCTTCACCTAACTCTATTTCTTTTTTAGTTCTTTGTCTAATTCTAGCTAACATAAAGTCAGACCTTCCTTTTCTAGGCCCTCTTTCATAAAGCCCTACTAAACCAAATCTCATATCTTTTAAAGGCTTCATACTAGAATTAAACTCCATCATTCTTTCTAATATTCTATTTATTGAATAATTATTAAGAGTTAATGTGTTTGGACTTAATCCGTCTCTCATTTCTACATAGTCTTTTGCAAACAAGTCAAACTCGTTTTGTATTTTTTTATCTTTAAATTTGCCAGTATGTAGACTATTTAATTGCTCAATATATTCTATAACAGAAGATAATTTTCTTTTGCCTTTTAATTCTTTTAAAGTATATGTCCTATTTTCATATCTAGGCTCTATTCGGTTTCCTCTAATAACCTTAGACCCATATCCATTATCTATATATTCTCTTAAAGGTGTAAATACATCTACTTCATTTTTACCTCTAGGCTTTACAATATAGTCAATGTCACCACTTCTAAAACTAAATAACAAATCTTTTATATTGTGTACAGGCATATATTTAGCAGATTCGTTTATAGATGCTTCACCCATCTGTATTCTTACACCACTAACAAAATCTTCAGGGCCAGACTCTTTTCCAGATTTAGGTCTAACTACATCTATAGCTAAAGGAACTTCTGCTCTTAAATCAGGAGTCATAAATTCATATGAAACTTTTGCATTTTTAGGACGTATAAGTGCAGGCATAACTTGCTGCTCCCAATCCCTTAAAATACCATCTCTTATAACTTTGTTTCTAGTATTACCACCTACTGATAGCATAAAATCTGTAAACGACTCTATACCGACTTCATTTAAATAACCATTTTCTTTCTTAAACTTATTAAAATGCTCAGCAAGTTCTATATTTGCAGATCTTTTTAAAGCGTTGCTAAATTCTGATGCACTATTTATAATTTGTTGAAACGATTGCAATCCTTCTGTTATACCTATCACTAAGTCTTTAGGTTGGTAATGTGTCCATGGATGCGGAACTACAGCATTATTACCCAAATGACCTGCAAAACGTAAGCCTATACCATCTAAATCATTTAGCTTCATAATATTTCCAGGCTTTAAGTTTAATATATCTGCAGAAAAAGAAGTGCCTTCCATTATTCTGCCCTTGATAGGCGCTTGACCATCTAAACTTCCACCTGAAAAGTTTTTACCTGCAGACTCTGGTACTAGCATTCTTACACCTTTAGATTCCATGCTAGCAGCATATCTTGGGTTGTATATAAACAATCCTTTTCCATATATATGAATAAATTCTTCTGGCTTAAATCTGCTAATTCCAGTATTAAGATTGTTTCCTTTAAATCCATTATAGCTTTTAGCAATAGACCCTTTAAATCCATTACTTTCTTCCCCTGCATTCATCTGTGCTTTAAATAAATTTTTAGTATCTGTATCTATAAATATAGCTCCATCAATAGCAGACTTATCTAAGGTATTTGTAAACCGACCTTCTCCACCTTCTTCAGCTGTAGAATATCTTTGCTTAACATGCTCTCTTAAACCTTCATCTTTTATATTATCTACACTTCTTTTTATAATATTTCTAACTATTAGAGCATTAGGCTCAACAACTGTTTCAGTTGCACCTGTTTCCTTATTTACAACTTTAATTTGTTTTGTAGCTGCTTCGTCTGAATAAAATCCAACTCTATAGCCTTGTGTATCGCTTTCAAGATCTCTAAGTATATTTTGCATAGACTCTTTAGATGTAGTATTTAAGTTAGGCAAATCAGTTATTAATCGTCTTAAATCTTCTTTCATAGGAGTTTGCTTCCAACTTCCACCTTCTCCCAGTTTAGTATACTTTAAGAGCTTCATTCCTAAATCATTGTGTCCACCAGAATTAGTAAAGTTTTGTAAAGCCTCTCTTGTAAATAAATTATTAAAAGCATCTCTATTCATACCTTCTAAATACATAGCTCTTAATTTAATTTCTATATCTTTTACCTTATCGGGATTAAATACATTTTTAAAATTAGGCACAATGTCTTTTCCTAGTTTAGAAACTTGTATTTCTAAATCCTTAGATACGCCTTTATACCATTTTTTATATTGGTCATTTACAGCTTTCCTAGAACGAGGGCTGCTTACAAAAATATAAGGACTACCTAAAGACATTTCAATATATTGCATATATGAATCAGGCTCACTCATCCAGCCTCTATTTTTTAAGTAAGTAGCATAATCATAGTCTAGCCCCATAGAAACCATTTTATCTATATATCTTTGTTCTGGCTGATCTATTAACCTGTTTGCTTCTACTATTTCTCTAATATTAGGTCTACCACTTTTACCGTCTAGCCTTGAAACGTCTCCATACTTTCTTCCATTTATAATAGCAGACCTATCTAATTTTACTAACTTGTAAGACCCTTGCTCTTGCATAGACTCTATAAGGTTAAACTGTGGCGTTTTAAATTCTGTATTATCGTCTTTGCTAATCCACTCTCTTATAGCAACTCTTTTATCTCCCTCTGCATTCCATTTTTCAGTTATTTTAACTTTTTCAGCACCTACAGAGTTTCTCATAATATTATCTAAAAACAAAAGATC